>WLWD01001214.1_pt1 | contig 135618 bp, 124 predicted proteins | sample 6712731 | NCBI WGS metagenome assembly WLWD01 (sample SAMN12718690, study PRJNA576275) | sponge metagenome | isolation source: marine sponge | host: Mycale hentscheli | place: New Zealand: South Island, Marlborough, Capsize Point | collected 2014-11-01
CCCGACTAGGCGGCATCGTTAGAGTCGTTGCCGTCCCGCCGACCCACAACTATCATCATACAGCTTTGGCTCTTCACTATCATACAGTTTTGGCTCTTCACTATCATACAGCTTTGGCTCTTCACTATCATACAGTTTTGGCTCTTCACTATCATACAGCTTTGGCTCTTCACTATCATACAGCTTTGGCTCTTCACTATCATACAGCTTTGGCTCTTCACTATCATACAGCTTTGGCTCTTCACTATCATACAGCTTTGGCTTTTCACTATCATACAGCTTTGGCTCTTCACTATCATACAGCTTTGGCTCTATACTACTATTCTGATCGTGAGCTGCATTTGATATCATATTTTGTGGTTCAATAGAACATTTCTGCTGCAAACCAGGTTCAGTTGCAGCCTCTAACTGTGTAAATACTTAATTAAATTATTTGATTTATACATTAACACTTCTTAAATTACCTTGAAACTGTGTCGCCTTTTGTAGACCTTCAGTCGGCTGATATTTATTTTTTTCTGAAGAATTCCTCTTGAATTTTTCACTTGATATATACCTTTGCCAATATATTCATGAATTGAAAGGAATCTTCAAATTTTCCACCTTTTCTTTGTTTTTGAGCATTGTTTTTGAGCAGTGTTTTCAAGCAAGTCTTCTGTTCCAACTTTTAATTCTTCAGGGACATGCCTTTTATCATACTGTTGCTTCTGAGTATGTTGTGCTGCTTTAATATTGTCACTTATAGTTTGGAAAACTTGCTGTCTATTGACAAGAAGTTGTTCAACTACTTTATCTACACTTTGTTCATCATCATTACTAGTACACAGCATTTCAGCAGCATCGTCACCGTTACCCCTTGACATGATTTCTGAATCAATTGGCAATTTCATTTCTTGCTGAAAAAGCATATAACATGGAGAATGCTCGGTTGACGCCTGTCGTGATGCTCGGTATCCTATCAAAATAGTATTAATCTTTTCATCCCAGTCATCATGCTGGGGGTTACATACTTTTGACATAGAGTCTGATTGAATCGTTCCGTAAGGCCATTAGTCTATATAATACAATATAACTAGTGGTGTGCTTGAGCACAGATGGCGAGCGAGCCTAAAACTACACTATTGTTAAACGATTGGTTTTCACTTCTAACATTCAAGCTACTAAAAAGAAGTCGAGTTTTTAAATTACGTATTATACGGTAAAGGCATTCAACGCCATAGTAACCACTCCCCTCAACTGTTTGAATTGAAAGAAAAACAACGCGACAAAAAACAAGTCACGTTCTTTAAACTTTTTCTTTGTGAAATAGTTGTAATGCACAATACTTTCACATAACTGAACATATTTACACAAGACTTACCTTGTGGTAAGTCTAGTGGACAATGAATTTTCAAGTAAATACTGTTGCGTAGGGCTTATGACGAATACCTATCAACTTACCACCACCACTAACTGGAATAGAAATGGAACTCCAGTAAGTTTTTGAGTTTAAACTGCACTGGCAAAAGAATTCAAAGCGGCAAACAATTCAATTTCTAGAATAATACGGGTAATGATCGCTAAACCAGAGGGTACTGTTTAGTGATGTTTGGGACGGGGTCGAGAGTGATTTTGTATTTGTTTGCTGACATAGAAGGTCATAACTGCTATTATAGTGTTTACGTAGGAGAAAGGGTACACACGTACGCCCACGCAAGAACAAAAACAATTTCTAGACCTAACTAGTGGTGCGCTCGAATAGCGCAAAATAGCGAAGCAAGCGATGCATGTTCCCTGTAATTGCAGCTATAGATACAGTTATTTATTTTGATGTTGTTAATGTTATGTCTGTCCGTTGTTTCATAGATTCATTGGTGCTTCTATTCTATACCACTGTATGATGAAGGCTATAAAATTTAGGCTATGTATAATAAAGTTTAAATGTTATACTTTTTGTGTTAAAACAAGAGTAATGAATTATTTTATTATTTATTTTATTAATGTAATTCGTAATCAGCTACATAGTATTGCTTTATATAATAAAGTTTAAATGTTATATTATTTGTGATAATATAAGAATAATGAATTATTTTACAATCAAAGTTATTGGCTGGTGTTTTAGACAGAATATACCGCTATTTAATTAAAAATGTCATACATCATTACAGTTATAGCTGATGTAAACTTTGTGGTTTAATAAAAAAAAAAAATAAAAGAGTTTGTTTGGGTACTATAACATATTCAGAGGGAGAGCAGAGTATGTTAAATGGATGTAGATCTTAGACTACATAGTTTGATAATAGAGTTAGGTTAATTTTTATAGTTTTACATTAAATTTAACCTGCAATTGTGGAGGAATGTTTCCAGGATGCATGTTATTTTGAGCTGAATAGAGCTTAGGGATATGTTTATCCCGGCTACATCGACAACATTCCAATGACTTAAATTTCATTTTGGTGCCTGGAAATTTCTCCATACACGTTATGCAGACTGGGATAGTAATCGATGAGATTTTAGCATGAAAATTACGCATTGCTGTGTGAACTTGAGGATCATCAAATGCTGGAATAATATGGTGCAATGGAACCTGGGGATGTTGTCTTGACCTGTTCCCCCTAACTTGAGACAATCTAGTCTCCCGTTGAAGTGGTGTTTCATCAGCCAATCTCTGCTGTTCGTTAGTTGACAACTGCTCTAATCTAGAGGAATTTTGTAATGAAGATTCATTTGCTGTTCTCAACAGTTGGTTAGTGGACAAACAGTGGAGCCTGTGATCTCTTTCACTATCACTTTCAAACAAATGTGTGACTTGCTGTTTTTGTGACATTAGTTGTAGACGTTGCTCTCTGCATAATGGTTTCCTAAACGAAAATATGTCTCGTATTAACTTATTGAAGTATATTTTATTTTATATTATTTACCTCTTGCACTCGTTGCTGATAAGCTGAAAGGCTTTGCGGAATCGAAATTGTTTGAGTAATATTTTCTGCAACTTTTTTTGCTGCTTTGGGTGTATATGAGAATGGATGTCCTCTGATAGACGCCTTTTCCTTCCTCTTGCAGTACAAAAAGTAGTGGGGATATTAGCTTCTTGTTCAGATGGTGTGGCTGCATTTTCAGTGTCTTCAAGAGTAGTTGAGTCTACAGCTGTATAAAGTTGATTGGTACAGTAATCCTCAGGAATAGTCTAATAAATAAATTAGGAACATTTAATGGCTTTTCAAAAAGAAAGATTCTTTACTTTGCTACCTGTTGCTGTTTCGTTTTAGCTCTCCTCCTCCTTGCCCTGTCTTTTTCATTCTCTCTCCTTACTAATTTTTCTTCTGGAATTTCTAACGCCCTCAAAGCTCTTGACCGAGCGTTTCTAACGTTTTGTCTACTGGGCATCGCTACTTGGTACGGCGGGTAAACAAAACAAAATGTTGCTAAGAAGGTTACCCGGTCCGCGCAAGCGCGTAGGAGAAAGGGTACACACGTACGCCCACGCAAGAACAAAAACAATTTCTAGACCTAAATAGTGGTGTGCTTGAGCACAAATGGCGAGCGAGCCTTAAACTACACTATTGTTATTCAAACTACTAAAATAAAGTCGAGTTGTTAAATTACGCTTATACGGTAAAGGGGATTCAATGCCATAGTAACAACTCCCCTCAACTGTTTGAATTGAAAAAGAAACAACAAAATCAAGTCACGTTATTTAAAAATTTCTATGTGATATTCTTAATAGTAGTTGTAAATACTTTCACACATCTGAGCATACCACGACAATGAATTTTCCAGTAAATGCTGTTGAGTAGGGCTAAAAGTTATAGAGTTTTAACTGCACAAGCAAAAGAATTCAAAGCGGTACTTGTTCGAAGAGGATTCCGTTTAGTGAAGTTTGGGACAGGGTCGAACCGGAGCGAACACAAACATACGGAGGGTCAAAGTACAAAATGACATACGTACGTCCAAACAACATCCCTGATTTTCAATTGTGTTACCCCTGTAAGTGTCTCGCTCGCAACGCTCTCTCGCCAATAAACAAACATTCCCGATTTTCAATTGTGTTACCCCTGTATGTGTCTTGCTCGCTACGCTCGCTCGCCAAATATATATATATATCGCGAACTCATTAGAGAGTCAGCTCCGCTCGCTTCGCTCGCTTTGCTGAACTAGTGATGTGCTTGAGCACAAATGGCGAGCGAGCCCAAAACTACACTTTTGTTAAACGATTAATTTTAACTTTACCACTCAAGCTACTAAAAAAAAGTTAAGTTTAAATTACATGTATACGGTAAAGGGGACTCAATGCCATAGTAACCACTCCCTGCAACAGATAGAATTGAAAAAAAAAAGCAACAAAAACAAGCAGCATTATTTACATGTTTTCTTTAGCTAAGTAGGTAAAGGCACAATTCTTTTACACAACTGAACATACCTACACAAGGCTTACCTTCGTAGCTACTCTAGTGGACAAAGAATTTTCAAGCAAATACTGTTTAGTAGGGCTTATAACTGTGACAAATAGCTTATTAACTTACCACCGCCACTAACTCGAATAGAAATGGAACTCCGTTAAGTATTTTAGTTTTAACTAAAGAATTCAGAGCGGTAAACAATTTAATTTTTAGGATGATACAGGTAACGATCGCTAAACGGGAGGATTCCGTTTAGTGAAGTTTGGGACGGGCTCGAACAACGAGCTAACACAAAAATACGAGAAGGTCAAAGTACAAAATGACATACGTACGTCCAAACAAACATCCCCTATTTTCAATTGTGTTACCTCTGTAAGTGTCTCGCTCGCTACGCTCGCTCGCTTAATATATATATATATCGCGAACTCATTAGAGAGTCAGCTTCGCTGGCTTCGCTCGCTTCGCTGAATAATATTTAACATATACCCGATTTTGCATTATCCACCCCTAATTCTGTCCCGCTCAATCCGCTCGCTCGCCAACTAGTGATTAGTTTCAGAATAAACTTGGGTCAAGTCTAAAAGGCCGGTTTTTTGGAAAAAAAAGGTTCCCCGCGCGCGAGTCTTAAGGGCTTACGTACCATCCATACACACATATATACTTGTGGTGTGCTAGAGCACGAATAGTGAGCGAGCCTGCCTAGTTAAAACTACAGTATTGTTACTACATAATTTATATTCTAGCTTAATTCATGCAGAACTGTAGTTAGGTAACATAAAACGAAGTATTGTTAGCTACTATGTTTTAGCTTAGTTCATGCAAACACTATAATAGCAGTTATGACGTTTTATTTCAGCAAACAAATACAAAATCACTCTCCTACCTGATTTGTTAACTTTTGTAGTAACATCAGCCATTCTGATAATCTCAATTACCAGTAACTCTTGAACAAGCTCTCAGCTATGATAAAAAAACAAACCAATGTTACTATTTGTAATTTTAGCCAACAAATATGGAATTACTACTTACCTCAATTTCGTGAGTATTGATAACTTCTGTAGTATCAAATTTAAGTTACTTTGACTATCTGAATTACCGTGAATATTTGACAAGCTCTCAGCTACAATTATAAAAGACAATCAATTTTAGCACACAAATACAAAATTACTTTCTTACCTCATTTTCTTGAGCAGTGGTAACTTTTGTAGTACCAAATTTGAGCCAATCTGACTATTTGAATTTACCAGTCACTGTTGACAAGCTCTTAGCTACAAAAAGGCCAGAGTTAATTTTGCATATTTAGCTAACAAATATGGAATTGCGTACTTACCTCAGCTTCCCTCGAGAAGTAGTAGCTTGCTTAGCATTAATACTACGGCATTCTGACTACCAATGGCTCTTGACAACCAATAATCGGCACTCCGTATCCCCCCCAAACGGCGAAGTTTTGAAATTAAGTCCGGAAAAGGGTCTTCAATGCCATAGTAACCGGTCGAATCAACTTTTTGTTGTTTTTGCAGGAATTTTCTCACACTTCTTCGCTTAAGTATAAAGTAAGGCTTGCTTAATGCTGTAGTCAGAATAAACTGGGGTCAAGCCTAAAAAGCCGTGTTTTTTTTTAGAACAAAGTTTCCCCCGCGCGCGTTTAAAGGGCATACGTACCATCCACACATACATTCATACATATAACATATACCCGATTTTGCATTGTCTCGCTCGCTCGCCAGTAACATAGCTATACCCTATTTTGCATTGTCCACCCCTAATACTGTCTCGCTCGCTCGCCAATAACATATACCCGATTTTGCATTATCCACCCCTAATACTGTCTCGCTTGCTCGCCAATAACACATACCCGATTTTGCACACTAATAATATTAACCAAACATTAAAATACATGTAGGTTAGGCTATCAGTTATGCAGGTGGCATCATATTTTTCAAATAAAATGCAGCAAATTCTATATTTAATCAATGTGGCATTATATAATCTGAAGTTCTCAAACTTGTATATGGCTTATAAATGAGTTGAAGTTTTGATTATATGTTGTTATTTTTCAGCTATGTATTTTTAATTCATGTATTGTACATTCAATTTATAAAATTATATTGTTAACACAAATTACTCTTTGTCCAACTTGTATTAAAATTCATTGAATCAAAGTTATTTGCATGAAAAGACACAGCCACTAGTCAGGTGGTATGTGCAGCAATATTGAATATAATAAATAAGCTATATATCTTACGAAACTATGTACAAAAGTACTAGAAGCAATGGTAGTCATGAAGACCCTCAAAAAATGATTATAGCGAGTTTGACACAGTGATACCTTCATTATGGCAATGTATTTTAGCATTACTAGGTAAACTTCAATACATTTAATTCTTATTAGTAGTTTTTAAACTATTAATTCTGAAGTAAGTTTTTCTACCATCATCATGGTGTTTATTGTGGTTTCAAATTGAAAGAAAAAAACCTATGAGATATCTCACTTTAAAACTTCAGTACGACTTAATATTGATGTTTGTCAGCTACTTAAATGTGCTATTGTACATTCAAGGTAGTACATGAGGGTGGTATGCTGAGGTGATACGACGATGATCAGTCTTGGTTAAAGAGTAAAGAGTTACAGACAGTTCATTTACAAATTCTCTACCCTGGTCCGTAATAATAACATTGAAACATCCATAACGACACATCACCTGAAATCAAGAAAAAGTATTAATTGCCATACTACAAAACCTTGGTCAAATCTTACATTATACACAAATCTTGCAACGTTTCCTGCTGATTTATCCACCAAAGCATCTGCTTCAGTCCATTTAGAGAAATAATCAGTCAGATTTATGATGTATTTATTTCCCTTTGCAGTTTGAGTTAGGTCCTATCAAATCAGTACCCACTTGGTACCACAACTTTGATCTGATAGGAATTGGAGTGGACCACTTGCTTTCTTTAACTTTTTATTACTTCTCTGGCATATGTCACAAGTCTTAACCTGTAATAGTTATAAAGTAAATTAGTATTCACATTAAGTATCATAAAAGGGGAGGGCATTTTACATATGTGGAGACTTCCTTGTACATTGAAGGCCAGTAATACTTCTTGTATATCAAGTCATACGTTCTATTTAAACCCAAATGGTTGGCATCATGCACAGTAGAAATAACTTTTCGTTGCTGTCTATCATCCTCAATCACTAATCTGGGTGGTAATGCTGAATCTTTCCTCCCTAAAATATATAAGCATACATGTATTGTTATTTCTAGGATAATAATTAATAGCTAGCTACCTCCAACATAATGGAGTTGAGCATCTTGAAGAATAAAATATTTTGCTCTTTTTTTCAGAGCAAGTTTTTCATTCTTCTTTAATCCTTCAAGATTGAGCTCCGAGATATTTACAACTATATTAACATTGGGCCCAATGTTAATATAGTTGTGAATATTTCGGAAAGCAATCTTCGTTTCAGACATGGAAGTTAGTAAAGAACCCTTACAACTGCTCTGCAATTGGAAACAAAAAAGGTGGTCCCCATATCCACGTGGTCATTACCAAAACTACGGTAGATTTACGGACGGTGGGTGGCAAAAACTACGGGGTACCTAAAACTTTATGACAACAGTGTTACGTAAATGTAGGCCCCCCTAATAATAGGCCCTCCCAGGCCCATTCTACCGGTAAATTAGGCCCCTAGGACCTATTCTACCAGTAATTTGGGCCTCCCTGCGTTAATTTGGATCTCCCCTTAGAGGAACTTAAAAACGTGGCTTATGCAAGCAAGAACTATTGTGCAGACACCTCCCAGGACATCAAATGTTAGTTATTCTTTTTTTATATTAAAAAATGCGACGTAGTTATACCAGGAAATGATAAAAGTTAACTTGATGAACATGACTTGCATAAATCGTGTCGATTTTTGGTTGATATGTTGACTTTAATTTCGAGCAAGAACTAGGAGCCCCTATGAATAGAAAATTTGATAAAGCTGAATTATTTTGGAAAGGGGGAGGGAGGCCCTTATCTTACGAATGGGGGCCTATAATACCGGTATTTTGGGCCTGGGGGGAAGGACCTAAAATTATGGGGGGGCCTAAATTTTTATGACAACAGGGGGGGGGGCTATAAATAAATAATATTTATTACATGAGTCAGAGTGTGATATGGCAGAGATATTTCACAAGCAGGCTAATTTCTTTTTTCATGAGCCAGAGGTGAATGAAAATAAAGCCTGAGAGTGAAATATCTAACCATAACACTCTGACAAGTGTAATAAGTGGTTTATTTCCACTAGATATCTTCACTACCATAGTCAGTACTAGAGGTAGGGTAACTCACAAGGTGAGTTGGTTGTAGGGGCTACCCACACCCCCAGCTGATATTTTAGCAGCTGCTCTAACCCTGTTGACCAGGGTACCCTGCTATAACTACAAGGGTAATGAGCTTGCTGCAGTACAGTGGGTCAGTACCTAAAATATCATTGTGAAGATATCTAGGGTGGAATAATTCCACCCTAGATATCTTCACAATGATATTTTTAGGGTTTTTACAGCTACATTCCTCTGGGTGTACCTGCTCAACAGGGTTAGAGCAGCTGCTATAATATCAGCTGGGGTGTGTGTAGCCCCTATAACCAACTTTAAGCTGAGAGTTACCCTGCTATAGCTATGGTAGTGAAAATATCTAGTGTGGAAGAAACCACTTATTACACTTGTCAGAGTGTTATGGCAAGATATTTCACTCTCAGGCTTTATTTTCACTCCTCTGTGAAAATAAATTAGCCTGCTCTTGAAATATCTCGCCATATCACACTCTGACTCATGTATAATAAGTATAATATATATATAATATATATGATATGCTCTTATTTGCTTGACAATGAAATTAATTATAATACATAATTCTTAGTACAATTCATTCTAGACCACAATGGAGCATTCAACATTTCTGAAAGTCAAATCTGCACAAAAAAAACGAGAATAAATCACTAAAGTGCATCACAACGGATAATATTATATCTATTTTTGGAGCATTTCTTCCAACTACCTCTTGCCACAGTCACACCAGGGAGACACTGAAGGAGCTACTTCAACATTACTTATACCCTGTGGAACATACAGAATACAATGTGTATACAATGATGCCAACAGTGCTACTAGGATCAGCAAAATCATCTACATATCAGAAGGTATCAATAAAAATTTATGAATGTAAAGTTATAATTTGAATAATATACTGCATTGCAGTCCATTTCCAACTGCAACCTAAAAATGAAAGTTGTAAACACGGTAGTCATCTTTTCTCATGTGTGACCAGCAATTGTGTCTACGATGTTCTCAAAACAAACTGGCTAGTAAATGGTAGCCAAATTAATCGAAATAGTACTCTATTTCATAATAAACTACAACTAATAATTCCATGCACAACTGAATACAATAATACTACCATTCAGTGCATTGTTCGATTTAGAGGAGGACCAGCTTACAGTGAAAAAGGGCATCTACATGTGCCAGACATAGGTAAGATGTACACATGCATACACAAAGTCAAGTTACATAGATAACACACTGTTTTGATATAGAATGTATAAAGTTATTATAGAAAGGCATTTTGTACTACATACATAATGCAAAATTTACAAATAATAACAGTTTCATAGTATTAAAATTAATGTTGTTTTTTTAATCAAGACATTTCTACCCATAGAGCATTTTAGTTGATAATAATAACACACAATACACAAAAAAAGCAAAACTATGGAAACAGTATTTTTTGTGTGATGCTGAAACCTGGTGGATAAGCACCAAAGGTGGTAAAACACAAACTAAGCTAAACACAGGGAAAAAAACTAGAAAAAAAAAACAGAGAAATTAAAAGAATTACTTTAAGAGGAAATTGAGATAATTATAAAAACTTTGAAAACTGAAGAGAAAAAATGAAGAGAAAAGATGGAAAAATCAATGAGGAAAGAAAAAATACAAAAATTATAATTTTTTCTTTGTCATGGGTTCCCATATGCCACAATGCTTGCATTGTCACAGTGAGGTAGATGTCTTGTGTCTGCAGCATGCTTTGCTTTTGTTTTGCTCATTCCTTTACTGCATGGCCTTTTGTGTCAACTGAAGAAAGTTTTGTGAACACAAAGCAAAAATGTCTTGATTAAAAAGATTATCATCAAACATTTTAAATACTATGAAACAGTTGTCATTTTTTGTGAATTGTACCATAAACATTTTTTACTCTTATTCCCTATAGTCTATACATGTACTTTTGTTTCAATAATTTGGTCATCTTCAGTTTTTTTGTAATTCAGCAGTATTCTCTGTTTATGCATCCATAATACTCTAAGCCTTCTTTACATTTATTGGATGTATTTTTCCCTTAACTGTGCCAACAACAAAGGAAATCGCTTATCCGAAGTTGTAAATGTTCTCAAGAAATAGCTAAAAGCAACACTAAAAATTTTGGACCATGCACATATACTTAATTGCCTGTTTATATTATAATGAAAACTTTATTTATGATAAACAAGAAAGGTGCTTAGCTTGCTCACTCAGACATATTCAATCTAATTGTGTGTTATAGGAATCCAAATTGTGGTCAGGAAGTCAATCATATTATCATCATTATTCATCACCACAGCAATAACAATTCTCCCTTGAAGTAAGTTACAACAATAATTTTGGCAATTTACACTTTACTTCTGTTGGTTTCTTTGCAGCTTTCAACAATTATAAGAGCTACATAATTTAATTATGTGCAGGCCATGTATCTGATTATATATTTTATGCATACCTTTTATATTTGATTGATAGTATTTCTCTTGTTTATGATAATAATAATCTGTCAATTTAAACTTGTCTGAAATTTTTACTATTGCCAAAGTCTTCAAAATACTGATTCCCATTAAAGTTATATAATTATTGGCTTCATAAACTGAAATTAACAAGATTGTTGTCATCAAAAAATATTAACTTATCATCAGTGGACTGAGGAATGAAAAATGTTGCCATTATTTCAAACTATAGAAAAACTTCGTCCTATTTAAATAAAAATCACATAATGCTGATACTTATTGCTTTCATGTGGTATAAAATGTTGAGGAATGTAATGACATAATACAGTAAAACGTCCCTTATCTGGGCGGCTTGGGACAGAGGGGTGCCCGTAACTAGGAATTGCCCAAATCTCAGAAGCAATACATTTTTAATTGGAGTAACTTGAAAACTACAAATTATTTGCATTCGCCCACTGTTTTAATTGCAATTTTCTATGATTTACCTGCCCGAATAATAGAGTTGCCCGTATCTTAGACGTCCGGATAAGAGATGTTTTACTGTATTTATATAGCTATGGGCAGCACATACATACCTTGATGAAAAATAAAACATATCTAGTAGTATTTCCTAAATGGAATAGTTATTCTTCGGATAATTGAAATCACAAAAATAATGTCTATATACACAATATGAATAATTTTGAAGCACTATGTTGAGAATAAAGAAATTGATGGCCTTGCCACTGTGCCAATGCTTTGATATAAAATAGTATCTATGGCAGCTTATCCTAAAGTTATAAATGATACTTGACTTTCTAATAAACTAGCTTATAAGAAAGTCAAGTATCATCTAGCTTATACTAAGCTTATAACTTTAGAATAAGCTGCCGTAGATACTATTATATCAAAGCACTGGCACAGTGTGCATATATGCAGTTTCAAGAACGTTGAGTACATTGTTTATGTTTGGAAAGCAGGCCTAATACAGAGTTAGTAAGCAAAGTTAAATATTTAATGATTTGCTTCAGGCCAATATTAATGTGGTTCATATATTCATTCATGAATAGCTGCAGATACCAAACCTTGTACATACACGCAATTATTTATTGCTGATTAATCATCCATTTAAATTCCTGAAGCATCTGATGACTATTTGAATTAAAAACAACAACAATTCCTCCCCCACATCTCCATATTAGTGAGTTACTTCAGTATTCATTACTAGATGTACATATACTATGAATTGCATCATTGTAAACACCACTACATTACACAGTTAGATACACATACACATTCAACAGATTCATGTGTACACTCTTTTCTTTGGTCTGAATGACTCTCTACTATTTTCTATCTCCCTATGCCTCTGTACTTTATCTCCAAATTTAAGATTTTAGTGTTGATACCATGATAAATATTCTAGCTACATCAAAAACTGTTCTTGTACAACTACCTCATATTTTCTGATCTCCAGTTTTATTGAGCTCTAATGGAGCTTGGGTTTTTCTTGGCAGCATGCAGAAATTAAAAATTATTTATATTTTAATAACATGCTGAAGAAAAGTATGGAAGATCACAGAAGCTTTGTGGATCAAGAAAACAGACAACACAATGAACCTGGACCAAGGCCTGCAGATAGATCATGTGTGGAACTCTTATCTTATATCACAAAAATAATTAACATACTTACGTCTTACCATTCACTCACTCTCCATCTAATTAGCAGTTAGCCATTCACTTATTGTCCACTTAATTAGTGGCTACAATTCATCCATTTTACACCATCACACATCACTACCATCACTTTGTTCATTCTGTTGTGAGCTGATGAAGGACTTAAAGTCCAATCGTTCTTTTATTGTTTCAATAAAAATTGCTCAATAAAAGTATTGCTATACATCATTTTGGAGTTCAATTTCTTGTATGATATTTTCGATGAAAGCAACTGGTCCACCAAATTGTGAAATATGCACTGTAGATTTGCAACTGTTGCATTGTCTATGTCTTCCACTAGGTTTATCTAATTTAGGATAATGAAATTTTATTATATGGTCTATCATTTAGGGAGAGATGAGTTTTTTCCCTGTGGCTAACCTCTCATATTAATGTGTTTTTGACCCTTCTATTTCTTCATTATACTCTTGTTGCGTCACCACTAACTCCAATCAAAAGATCCAGAACTGCTGTGTTAGTGAATATTTTTGTGAGACCGTACCTCTCGGCTAGAATTTGATTAAATTGTGTTTCTATCAATTTATTGGTGGGATCAGCTTGCCCAGTATTATGTTAAATTTCATAATTGCATTTATTCACTTCAGTGTGTTTTCTTTTTTGTATTGCTTTTCTTTGCAGTGGGACAGAGTAAGTGGAGCTGCTTTTGATATCTGTGACTTATATCAGCTGTGAATGATGGCTCAAGAAGTGTCAACATTTAATTGGTGGAGTTACTTGACACAGCTGAAATGATGGCATGGTGTGTGTTCTCTTGAGTGTGTTGGTAATAATATGAGGAAGTTTTGGTTCCAATAAGTTCCTCAAGCCGTGTATCGGATAGTTCATTACTCTCATTTTGTTCCCAAATGAGATCTTGCAAAGAAATTGATTCTAAAAGGTTTTTAATCCTCTAGGTAGGTGGCCTTACAGCAATGATCATCGGTTGGCAGTGGGTCTTGCTATGCGAGACTATGATGATAGAGAAATCTCATCATTGTTAAAGTCAGTAGGAAAGGAAAGCTTCAATGAGTAATGTTGTTCTGTTGTCCTTCCTAAAGGTTTTTTTAAAATGGAAATCAAGGTGGAAGCTCACTGTAGCAAAATGTCTATCTAAATAGATTAAGATAAAAGTCAGTGTTTTATAAGATTCTATTTCCTGTGAGAGGTTTATTGTCATGACTAATATACATGAAATATTGCTCGAGCTATATTGATACCTGATTAGAATAACCAATAAAAAAATTTTGGTGTGAGAAATATTAATAATAATATTGGATGCTAATAGTTATCAATTTTCAATATTGTATTTTTACCAGAAATAATGCATAATTTTAGTGTAAACCTAACAATTATTATTTCTAACTATGATAAATAGTATATCCTTGTATTTTCAACTTTATTTATAAGAAATGTAGGAATTAGTAATACAAAACTAAAAGGTGTTTTATTTTTCAAATTTTCATCAGAGTGAAATTATTTTTATTTGCTATAAATCTGTCATTAGCATCCCCCCATAAGCAGAGCATAATGTATACTATGACAAGAGGTGCAAACTCACATACATCTCTATTCGAGGGGGAAATCACCGCACCAATACTCTTGCTGATTATAATTACTACCTTTGCATTTTATCATCTGGTAATGACCACATCAGACTTTTCTTCATCATGTCCTCCGGTCTCTACCAACTCCACATCTGGTGGAAGTATTAACACAAGTTCTATTCCACTAGGTAATTCCAAAATTTCAAGTCAGCTAGTAATTAATATATTAGATACAGGAAGTATATAAAATGTTACAAATATTAGTGATAGTTTCTACATTCAAGAAGGAATGATGTGAAAATTCTAAGTAAGTAGTTCTTGTTCTCTAAAGTTTGCCAGTTAGTTGGCATGATATGGTGACAATTAGACTGAACATTATCACTAGAGTCAGCTGTGCTTGCATGCATGGGGCAATTAGATTCATACAGCACCAAGCTAGTGTTGTGTTGTTGTTGTTGTTGTTGTTATTCTTATTGCAGGAAATTTCAGTGTCTCCCCACAAGACACAGTGTGCATCAGTGGAGAGTACATATCCATAGAATGCAATCCCTTAAACCCAAAGAATGATGGCACTACATTGCTGATATCTAACACGTCCACAATGTGTAAAGTTAACAACAAAAACCTAACTCATCGGTGTACTGACGTCAATGTTACATGCTTATTATATATTAATGGCTCTTCTTTCACAAGTGGCTGGAAAAGAACACGACGTAAGTATACTTCATAGCTACAGCTTAATCAACAATGTACTTAGCTACTCCATCAGAGACAAACATGTTGTTGTTTATTTATTTAGAAATTGATCCACCCATTCCAATGAATATAACCTGCAATATTAACGATATGAAACCAACGACAATTAATAGCTCTTTGGAAGAAAGCATAAATATAACTTGGTTGGTTGATAATGAAATCCCTCGGAGTGACCACATCACCACTGTTGGTCATCAGCTCTTAATCAACTGCACTCCTTGAACTTAATGGGAGCAAGATATCTATTGTCATTGAGAATTACAGAGGAGAAGCGAATTTCACTATAGGAAATATAGTTGCACTGGACTCAAGCACTCCAACTAGTATGTGCAAACACATTAGACTTGGTTAATTAATGAATACTGGTGTAAAATACAGATATTGAAAAAAATTAAAATAGATATGAAGCCACAATTGATTGGTAATGTTATATATATTTATATATATAAAATCCAATAAGTTAAATAAAACCTTTTTACCAGAAGAAGTACTATTATAAGCCCAACAATTCCTACTGCTAAGACAATAGTGTTAGTTTGACTGCCCCTTTGGTCGAACTGTGTGGAGTAAGACGGGACTATACAGATATAGATAGAGAGGAAAGATAAGTGTTGCCAGCTTAGATAATAATTATATTAATAATTGTAGTAATGACAATAATAAAATTATTATTATTATTAACAATAAAACAATAGTAATAATAATAATAATAGTAATAATAATAACAATTATTAAAATTATTGTTACTATAATCATCATCATCATCATCATTATTATTATTATTAATAATATTATTAGCTATAGATCAGTTATATGGTTATAGCTAAATTACATTAGCTATTTCAAATCTGGGCATTGTGTAATAAGTACGACTTACAAGAATTGCTGTCATAGCCATTGTATTGTCATTAAAACTGTTGGTGAGAAAATGTACATACACATATTGAAAATAAAGTTTGTTTTTACAGTTTCACTATTTTAAACCATGTTTTACAACATCTGGTAAATGATACGGTCCAACATTGTTCAAATCATACACTTGTATTAACTGATGAAACATAATTTTGTTTTTCCGGATAATTTCTTGCTATTTATGGTAAAACTATAGGGTCATTACAAACCAGTATGTTGTTTATGAAGTTTATAGACTTGTCAAATGTGACTGAGCTCTATTGTTTATTACAGAGAAACTGGAAGAGAAGAACAGCCATGTTCCCATAAAATTAATGTCATGAAATGATTCCCTCTTCATTCCCTAGCATCATTACATTTTCCAAAAATGGTTTGGACCTGCCCTATTGTAATTATTTGCCCTAAATTAATTGAACTAGTATAAAATAAGAAAGAATGGACCCATGTCCAAATTATATTTTAGTTCTCTTAGCTTTATGTTCAATTTCTGAATTCTTCTTGCTCATTTAGTACCTACATTTTTTAACTAAAATTAGCAGTTATATATTGACTTCATTGTGCACCAAAGCTTGTAGTAGCTATTAAGGTCAGTAAGGTAGTATAGGCTGCTAATTGAGGAGGTTGAAAAAAAGCCACATGTGTAAGTTGAAATAGGAACTTGTAAGGCTCCTTATAGGCAATACTTAGTTAGAAGCTAGCCACTAGTTGTGTGGCTATTTCGAAAAAATTTAAATTAATCCGATCCTAAATGTGTAGACTCGTACCTTGGAAGATATTCATTTGCACTATGAATAACAATGTTGAATTCATTACCATGATGTAAGTTACTAAAAATAACAGCCAATTTGAATGCAGCATTGCAAAACATCATCACCCAGTAATAGTGACCTAAAATGCACCAGCTGAAGTCAGAAATCTGAGTACTTGCATGTTGGTGTAGTATAAACTAAGAGTGCCTATAAGCTATCGATACGTTACTTTTTTATAATTATGGTTACTAATGTACATTTGCGTAACTAAATCCTCATAAATAAATCTAAAAAAATCTAAATCAATACGGATTTGGTACAAATAAGGTTATTAAAATTTATGCATATTTAGTTTGCAATGAAAGAAATGTATTAGCTATTTGCTGGCAAGTGATTGTTAGTGAAGCAAGTCTCCCTAATATGTGCATGATTGCACTGTCAACTGCTTTACATGAATAGGTGATTCCCAAAGTAAACAACAATTTGTTCGTTCAAACAACAGTTCAACCATCATGAAGTCTGCCCTCAGGGTAACCTGGCGTATTTTATGAGGGCATAAGTTACTTTAAAACTGTTACCAATTGTATTACTCCATCACATGTGCTACTATTAACCACATGTTCATATATTATTAATTTACTCATAACTGACTCAATCATCCACAACAAAGTCCTGCTTTGTAACAAACCGATGCATTCGTTGAAAAGAGTAATTAAATACGTACGTGTATATCCAAAATTCACCAGTGATTACAAATGATCTAGATTTGACAATGACACTAGTACAAAGGAAGTCCGTCAATTATAGATCTTTTTTCCTTTAGTTCATAACACAAAAACATACCTTCGCCGGATAGAGATATCCATTCCACACATATTGGAGAAAAAATTAACTTTAGAAATTTATTGGTGTCACGTAATAATAGCACCACCTGCTAGCTATCTAAACCACCAACTGCAACTACAGCGGTGACACCATCTATATAGTTTTTTTACTATCAAATCCATAGAATTTATCCCATAATACAAAATAAATTTTCATCAGAGCTAAGAGAGCTAAGACAAGATTGAAATCTGTTTGAGACATTGGCTCAAAAAGAAGGAAACTATCTCTTCCTCAGTTATGTCACAACTCTGATGACTATTAGTGTAGTTCATTAGTGATTTATAATTAATCTAATATAATGTAATTAGAACAAATACGGTATTGCATGCATATGCAACCTTGCGTAATAAATAAATATACCTAAAACTAAAAATATCTATTAGTGCGATTTGCGTGCAGATCTAAAGACGGTCAAGTTATTTTTCTGTCCTGGAGATACTAGCTGAGTAACTCAACATCTAAAATATATAATAGGACAATCTGAACGTGAGTACACTTTGTGCCTCTACTTGGTACTTGTAAATTAGTTCATTGTTTTAGGGGCCTAATAATGATTTCCATTTTAGGCTTTCTTTATTATTATAAAATGTAGGTGTACATTCTTTGAATGGTTGTTTTCTGTTTGTTTGTTTGCATTGTAGAAATCCTAACAAAATGGCCACTAAAAAAACTAGAAAATTTGTAAGTGAACCAATAGGGGACAAAGGAATTCTCTGTATTCCTGGAGTAGGGCCTGCAGCACAAAAAAAATTTCAAGTGGATGGTATTACACAGCCTTATCAAGTGCTTGGAACATTTATGCAAGACCAAAACTTTATGGAGTGGCTAAAACATTACATACGTTACAAAAACCACCAGGCACAATGTGCTACTGCTATAGATGTATACTATAATAATTTTGTGTGTTGAAACTTTAGTTTTACTATGATACAGCTATTATTAAGCTTTTAATGTATTTGTATATTTCAAGATATTTTATTGTTAGAAATTACTGATGAAGCTAATTATATGTGTTGTAACATTGGTTAATTGGCCAAGTAGCTAGTGGCTTACTTCAAGTATTATGAAATCTTGGGATTTAGCAACATTTATAGAATTAGCTAGAGTATATGAATACTGTAACTAAATTCATTATGCTACTGTCAGCAATTAATATGATGATGGAGTGATTGTGTAATAACGCAGATAAAGGCCAGGGGCGGATCTAGGGGAGGCTCGACTAGTGTCGTACGAGCCCCCCTTTTTCATGATGAGCCCCCTTTTTTCATGATGAGCCCCCTTTTTCAAGATGAGCCTTCATTAGCATTTCGCTGTCCAGTTCCTTTTTTTGCTGCGGTCGCAGCCTTCTAATAGGCGCACTCCATCAATTTTAATGCAGATTAAAATACTGTACATACTTTTACATCATATGGGAATTTAGCTAATAGATTGTCAGAAGTGTGTTGAATTGTTTAGGAGGCCCAGACTGAGTAGTTCAGCACTTCCAGAGACTTCACTTTCTCCTTTATTTCCCCCACTTGTGCTTCCGCTCCTCCAGAGGGCATCCTTGTCAGTAATCTCGATTTATCATCCCCAACAGCTCATTCTCCCTCTCAAAGTTCACTATCTTCCATTTAGTAACCTACCTATTTACGTCTATGGGGCAAGAGAGGATTTCATCACTGGCATATGAATATTCATTATAATATTAAAATTGACTTGGATAATGTCATTGACATTTTTAAACTCAAAATAGCTTTGTAATTGTTTTTGTATTTTATTCATAATTTTTATTGAGCCTATTGTTACATAATTCATTCATTCATTTCCTGGACAGAATGCCATTATAATTAGCCATTTACATTATTTCTTCAGTTTGTCACGCTCTGATTTTGGAGATTACTGAAAATTAACAGTTGATTTTGGTATAAACTTGCTCTGGATTGCAAAAGCTGGTGCCTACCTGGAACTGAAAGCTTCACATTTTCTCAACAATTAGCCGGAAATTTAAAAAGTAGCTCAATAAAAGGTCTTAAATCATAGTCCAGAGCAAGTTTATACCTAAATCAACTGTTAATTTTCAGTAATCTCCAAAATCAGAGCGTGACAAACTTGACAGGACGACTGCTATAACCTTCTTGCGCATGCACGCTGAGGGTTAATTAATGTATGAATCATAACTATGAATAAAATAGAAACGCGTCCTAAAATTAGTTATATTATTAAAAGAGCCCCCCCCTTGGAAAATCCTAGATCCGCCCCTGAAGGCCTACTGTGACTGCATGAATATGTCCTTGAATGTGGATGTGAGTTATTGAGAGAGAAAAATCTAAGCAGACCAGAGGATTTGCTTGGACTGTATCACAAACACAGGGCAAAACCTTGAATTTCCTGTAGTCATGTATTTAGGAAATTTCACTTTTCTGGTAGAGAATAGGGCTAAGTGTCCTATATATCAGGGCATTTAGCCCTATCCTGTACTGGAAAGGTGGTGAAAGTATAATGAAAAGTCCTAAATACCAACTACAGGATATTCAAGTTATTGCCCGGTGAAATGATTAATAAGTTAGAACCAGTTATTACTTAAGGGGGGGGGGTGGGGGGGGGGGGGGGGGCGTCACACCAGAAAATTGTGGTTTTACATTTTTTGCCATAACATTACTATCTATATATTTTTTGACTTTAAGGCTTAAACTATTGCCCTAATATTTTTTTGATTTTATATTAATTTTTTTGGTAAAAAATAGTGGTTATTTGATGAAATTTTTAAAAACTGAATAACTTAACCAAATTTTTTTTTATTTATTTACCAAGTCAAGAGTAGACAAAAAGCTTTCAGATGATATAAAAATATCACTGGAAAAAAATAGTGAAACAAGTTATGAATTTTAGAAGATTGACAGTTACGCTTTTGGTAAACCGCAACACAAGTTATTCCAGCTGATAATGCCTGTCTGTATTAACAGAAGAAAATGAAGCACAAGTTGCCTTGTGAACACAGTTCATTCCACAGGAATTGAAACAAATAGGTACAGTGAATGTAGAAGCTATTTTATATTGTGTTAGGTTCAGACTTAGAGGATCTTGTGCTTCATCATTGCTTCAGAAAAGCACCCTGACTTATCATTCAAACCCAGTTTGCCGTCAGAGAACCCCATAGAAGTGATTCTAGGTGATGAAAAGTCATTGAAAGCTAACAAATGTGGCATGGTCAAGTTGTCCATTCAATCAACAGATGGAGGAAAACGAATTTTACAATTTGTAGATGTCCTCTGTGTTCCTGAACTTTCGTACAACTTACTAAGTGTCCCAAAAGCTACTGAAAATGGAGTCATGGTCCCATTTTAAATTTCAATGTGTCAAATCTTTTGATACTGCAACCAAGACAGAAAGGTTGCATTATCTTGGTGGAATTTATGAGAGTGTCAATGTTGTTCAATGTCCAGAGCAAAGTGAAAGTGATCTCTGGCATCGGCAGCATGGGCACTTTAGCTCATCTAGTTTAGTAATCAATAAAAGTTACAAAATACTCTGTTTATGTTCTCAAACATAAAAGTGAAGTGTTTAATGCTTTCAAGGAGTGGAAAACATAGATTGAGAAATCATCAGGATATGAATTAAAGACTATTCGAAGTGACAATGATGGTAAGTATTTATCCAAGGAGTTTGAGGGATACTTGAAACGGGAAGGAATTCAGCATGAATTGTCTCCAAGAATACCCAACAGAAGGGAGTGTACAAGAGGATAAAACGGACTCATGTTGAGTGTGTGAGGTCCATGTTGTCTGATTCTAAGCTGCCTAAGAAGTTTTGGGCAGAAGGACTGGCAACACCTACGTGCATTCGGAACAGAAGTCCTACAAAGGCGTTGAAGAATATGACCTCGTGTGGAGTATGGACAAGTACAAAACCCAATGTGAGTCATTTCCAAGTGTTTGGGTGTGCCGCTTACTCTCATGTACATTCAGATGAATGACAGAAGCAATAAGCACATAATGAGATGCCCGAAAATTTCTGCAGACTATGGTTTGGAGTTCTGCAAACATCTATGGAATGTGTTGGGTTTTCTGATGCTGATTGAGCTGGGGATATTAGTGACGGTGTTGATCCAATTCTGGTTATCTGTTCCAGATTGGTGGAACTACCATCACTTGGAGGAGTAAGAAGCAATCGTGTGTGGCCTTGTCAACTGCGGAAGCAAAATACATGTCATTGGCCGGAGCCACTCAAGAAGCAGTTTGGATTAGACAGCTACTATCTGATTGAATGAGGAACCTGTAAGTCAACTCGAATTTATGAAGACAACTAATCTGCTATTTGTATGACGAAGAATCTGCAGTTTCATGGCAGCAGATCTATGCATATTGAATAAAATTTCATTTTGTGTGTGAGCAAGTCAAGAAAGGAAATGTAGACTGTCGCACTGATGATATGATCACTGACGTACTCACCAAAAGGACTCTGTATTAACAAAAATTATGAGATTCAGGCATAGATTACATCTATTAATTCTTTCTCTAGATAATAATTGACTACCCATCAGGCTCAAAGACATTTTCAGTAAAGACACCATCTCATCGTAAAGCTGGAGTGAAGCAGTATGCAAGACGTATTTAGAGGAGTATTTGAAGAAGCAACATGTAAGTCCTTAGTTTTGCATGTTAATAGTTAAATTACTGGTTAATGTGGTATAGCCTACTGAATCCTCTCAGTTGCATTTATATGATGGTCAAACATCAGGGCTTGGTGAAGAAGTTTTTTCCAATTTTACTTCCACAACATGTCAACCAGTGGCCACCTCCAAATCACCAGAATTGCTTGGTGACGATTATTCCAGTCTTTCTGATGACTCAGTAGCCCTTTGGTGATGCTAGTGAATTGCCTGCTTATTCTTTTCCTTCATCCTCTTCCACTTCTTCAGTTCCTTCCACATCATTGGCTGCTTCATCACCTTCTGAGCCTGCATAAAGCTCCATTTCGGAATTTGAAAGTAATTCCAAGTCATCAGCATGCCATTCAGAGGAAACTGTGCATAGAAGTGCAAATGGATACTGCAGCTGATGTGCGAATTACTTTAAATGCTCAAAAGTAGTGCGAAAAAGGATTCCCTAGGAAGGTTTGAAGGTGGTGGGAGAAAACTGGGACTTGGTTAACTCATATGCTGTGAAGGACGGACTGAACCTGAGCGAGTCCCCCACTAATGTTGATCCAGAAGTTTATATTGTGTCTAATAAAGAGTGAGGCCTCTTCAAAGATTATTGTGTGGTATTGATTACAAGGTGAGCTTGACAGCCAAGTAATAAATTAAGTGAATAAACCAACAAGCAGCAATGTTGGAAATATATTAGACAACAAATGTTTAAGTATTGTAAAAGTATATAATTGTAATTATTATATATCTCATCACTCTCAATATGATTTTTATGAGTATGTAATCTGTCTGTCTGCCTTTTTATTTCTTTCTACTGCAATAATTCTGAGGATAATTAATCGGAGTTGGTCTCATAAGAGAACTAAGTATATATGTAATAATATGATGCCAAGGACCACTTAATTAAGGAGGGTAGAGCATTAGCAGCAGGCCTCCATACTCAGCTTTAGTCCATTGAGCAAGCCCCCTCTCTGGTGGCAGCGGGAAATAGCTACCTAACCCCGACTAGTCCACAACCACCTAATACTCTAAAGAGATAATTGAGTTAACAAGGTTGTAGCTAGCCACTAGATATGGTGTGTTTATATGAGTATAATTGGTGCATAATACACTATAATTAGAATAATTGAATTAATGTATTGTGTGTGTATGTGTGCTGGCATGTGTGTGTGTGTGTGTGTGTGTACCATTGCATATAGAATTCTGGTACCACATAGGGATGAGTTCAAGGAGAAGGCCAGTGAAGTTGTTTGGCACATTCCTTCTAAATTTACTGAAAAAATGTCTATGAAATCTGAAATTGTAAGTAAACATTAATCAGGATACTGTCTGTGATAATTAGTATTGGTCTGCTATAAAAATTTGCCTTCTATGCAGTTGCCACTTGGAGTTCAACTTCAAAACGAGAATCATTTAGAGCAAATGGCCAACATCCTAGATGAAATTCATGCCAAGTATGTTCCCACTCTACCGTCAGAAGGAAGTTGTACTCTCCCCAATGGCAATACCAGAACATGACAACACATCTTTCTATAAAAGATTGTTTGGAGGTGACCAACTCACTGTTGTGCGGGCAAGAGGAGCAATTGAATTACACTCACTACATGCAAAAGCAGTGGATCATTTAGAGGGTGTCATGCCAGTAGTTGAAGACTGGCATGTGAGAATGACACTCATGAAGGTACTATGGAATAGATTATACTCCAAAGGGTCAGTGTCAGAAAGGGGAACTATGTATCAGATGTACCCTTGGATCCTGAGAAGAACAAAAAGGAAGCTGAAGATTTCATGTTGTTGCTCCTTCATGCCCATGCTGTAACTGCTGCTAAGCAAATATTGGAGTATGACAGCCCTGGTATGTCTTTTACTGTGACATATATAGCTAAAACTGTTGTTAATTCTCATCTTCTTTTGCCAAAATGTGCTGATGGAGCTGAAGCTTCTGACGATGGTCACTGCTTATGCTAAGGAACTCCTGACACTATCTTTGCTTTGGCATTTTTTATTCATGATGCTATAAAAGAGGCTGATGAAGAAAGGCTACTACTTTCATGGAAGATTATGCTTCCTGTATTTAAATCAACGAATCATCGCAACTATGCCAAAGAATGTGTTCTGCTCCTATGGCAGACAAGTTGTTTTTCCGACAGAATGAGATCGCAATTACTATGGTCAAGGTGTGTCAATACACAAGGCAAACAAGGAGCAAATATCCCATGCAACCTCCACATGGAACATCTCATAGGCGTCTATGGGTGTCAACCTTTCTAAAGAAGCTATTTTAAAAGCCGGAAAGTCACTATATGCTGTGCACAATGTGTGCATACAGTTTGAAGCTGAAACATGCTCTTCAAGATCAAATCACCTTGCACACCTTGGTAGGCACAAAACACCGGCCTTTGGAAAAGACTTTAACATGCTTTTAAGTATGTTGATGACTGAAAACGTATTCCAGCCTCAACTAGCAAGATTTCATCCCACACTCACCTTTCGTAAAGGATTACTACAGCAATATTCTACAACTGAGCTTGTAAAGAAAATCAATACAACACTTAAAAATCATGGTTTACTTTGAATCAATTATAAAACTAATCAGATGCAACTTTACACTTTACACATTCACACACACTGGCACATATATCACAACAAGCACAGCTCACAATATTGTCAATTTCACTTTCATTGTATTTGAGGAACACTTGAAACAAACATTTTCTTCTGCATATGGTGGTATTGGTAGAATACAGTTTCATGATGATGTCAGATGAATGTTTGCCAATTTTTCCTCCATATAAGACTGCTTCTGCTGGTTTCCCATTTTTTGCTGCTCTACCACTTTCCTGAGCATAGTCTTCCATGTTACTTGATAGACCCCAGTGAATAATCCTGACTATATCAGGACAATCAATCCCCATACCAAATGCTGTTGTGGCTATGATGATGCGTATGGGTGGAGCCAGATTATGTCATAATCTTGACAATACTTTCTCTTTTTTCTGGCTATGACAGACGTGTGTAAAGTTCAATTATTCGGAATTGGTCGAAATCTGGATATCCAGGTGGCTCAGTAAAATGCCTCCCAAGTGTACCTCTTATCTTTGCAAACAAGTTGTAAGTATCCATATAACTTCTGCAAAATATAACTGTTTTGGAGAATTCCATTATTTCACTCTTTAGCTCATCAACAATAGTTGAACTGAATTGTGTATGTCACATAAATAAATATTCGGTCTATGTGGGGATAACGCAATAATATTGGTACATGTATTGTGCATGCAGAGCCTCTCCTCCACAACTTTTAGGGTTTCCAAAGTGCATGTTGCTGTCAATGCCATTATTTTCACGGTGGGAGGGATCAAGCTCCTTAAAGCTCCAATCTCTGCAAAGGCCAATCTGAAATTATCTCCCCATGTTTTTACGCAGTGTGCCTCATCGACCACAAGAGCAACAAGATTTCTTTTATACGGGGGTGACAACAGCATTTTCCTGAATTTAATATTATTTAATAAACTTTCTAGACTCATGAACACCAATTGCACTTCTCCATTTAAAATTTTGTCTTTTACACTTCCATTATAATGAGATTCACCTATATGTTCGGTTTTTAATCCACAAGCTGTGAATTTAGAATGCTGGTCCACTAGCTATTATTGATAGTAGTGGAGAAATGCACACTACAATGGATCCAGTGCTTTCTGAAGATAAATATATATAATTGTATAGACTTTAAGATAACGATAAATGACTTACCTCTGATCATATTTGGAATGCATATATCAGTGACTTCCCATACCCTGTGGGTAGGGATACGAAAGTGTCATTTCCTTGTAGAAAGAACATAAAAGCTTCTTCCTGCTTGTCCTTTAAAGACTGTGGGCAGGAGGCCCACATGAAGGACAAGCAAGATCATTTAGGGAAGTGTGTTAGAGAACATGTACAAATGCATTCATGCATTCAGACTTAATGGACATATTTAGAATTAATCTTTAACAGTTGTTTTTTGGTTTTTGTAAATAGTTAATTAGTATGTATTCATGTATGTGATTTTAGTATGTTGTATCACCAATACATTTTTCTTTTGTGTCAACCGCGCCCGTGGAGTAGTTTTCTATATTATGGCTCTCCACGTGCGTGGCTTTCAGTCTTGTGTCCAAGTCAATCCGTTGAGGTCTAATTACACTTAACCTATCTTATTCTCGTCCTCAGGGAGGGAGCGGCCAGCCGGGTAGGATAAGCTAAATGGACCATGTGAGCCTTGATTCTGGTGGCAGCTCTACTATATTAGCTGTCTCCAGTGTGCGCACCTTAAGCGAAGACTCAGGTTCCTGCTGAACGCCCACAAAGACATAACACCAAGCAATTGTGCTCTCTCCCGAAGTTCGGGAACTGCAGCTTCTGCATCCATACCAAATGATGAACTAAAAATGCGTACTACATAAGTGTGTGCAATTTGTGGTAAAAGGGTAACTGAGCTTGTGCCGTGTTCCCCGGCTTTTTCCCAGGGATTTTCTTGGTTTTGTTTTTGCTTTGTTTCGTTTTGTCTTATATTATACGGGTATAATACAGTGGCTACACCAGTGAAGCAAGTTGTAGGTTCGTAGAGAGACCAACTTGTGGGCCCTAGGCTCCGCGGAACTGTCGTGGCGCTCACAATCGAGGTAGGCAGCTTATTGTCGCTGCCACCAGAATCTACAACGCCGAAGCTCTCGAAATAGTCTTAACTAAATCTTGATAGAATGTAGACTGCCCTACAACACAAGAGTGGGTGGTATATATACGAAGTTCAAAACTCCACCCACAACACAATGACTCGACATAAAAGCAAACACACGTGATAACATCATAACTGAGCATGTGCTAACGACTCTACAAAACTGAATAACTAAAATAACAATGTTCTCCACATATATGCCTTCCTTCTATTTCTTCCTTCTTGCTCTTTCTCTATCTTCCCTCTCCTTCTCCTTCCTCTGGCTCACACTCTGCTCACTCTCTGCTTAAATGTGAGCTTGCTTGAGGTGGAAGCCCGCACAACTCAAACTCAAGGGTTGCTGCGCACTATTTGGAGTTTGGTAAGGAGGATGCCTATTTTGAACACTTCGAGCACTCGCTTTTGCCACTGTAATGGTACAGCCAAGTGCCTGAGATGCGCCTATGTTCGGAGTGGAGCTCCATGCTCTCGCTGTTTGCCTAGCGATTTGGTATTTTGCCACAACACCCGGCCACGTGGCCGCTCTCCCCCATCAGGCCCCTCCTCGTCCGTGACAACGCCTGCCCCATCTCCTCATCCAGCTGCTGCCAACCCTTCTGCCAGCTCATCACCTGCCCCTTCTCCTCTCCCCTCCATTATCAGCCCTACCAGCCCTACCAACCATCCTCAAATCTCATGTGCCCACTCTGCAGCATGTCTCAAAGGGCGCGCGTGACGGCTGGGCCCTTGCTCTCAGCTCCTGTCTCAGGTCTGTTGAACGCAATCCTGACGAGCTATCCCAGTGGTCCCGCCTCTTCATTCTAGCTAAGTGTGTGCTTGCCAGCCCTGCTGCAGGCCAATAGCTTCATTGGCGTGAGATCATGAAATGGGTGAAGTCTCGCCTTCAGCGTTGGGCAGATGGTGACTTGGTCTCCCTATGGTTCGAGGCTCTCAAGGATGCCCGGTCCCTCGCCAGGAGGCAATCATGCTCATCTGCCCCCACCTCCACCAGCAACTTCAGGAGAGCCAGGCGTGCTGCGCAGGACGTCCGGTACAGCAAGGCATCCAAGCCCTGACATCTGACGGCCTAGCCTCCCCGTCTCCGGAAATCCTTCAAGAGATGCAGAAGAAACACCCCCAGGCACCTCCTTCCTCTGGACCCAGTTCCATCATCTGCCATCCTTTCCGAGCCTGCAGTCCTCAAGGGAGTGCGATCATTCCCCAATGCCTCTGCCCCTGTCTGCGTCCCAGGAGGCTATTCAATGCCCCTCCCCAGATTGTGCTGCCCAGGCCCTTACCACCCACACTAGCCTCGTCAATCTATTAGCTGCTGGCAGAGCCCCTCCTTCGGTCCTCCCCCACCTCTGTGGGGCCACCCTCCTTGCCTCGCCCAAGAAGAGCGGTGGTCACCGTCCTATTGCTGTAGGAGAAATCCTGCGCCGGCACACTTCCAAGTGTCTGGCCTCCACCTCTCGCCGTTCTGCTATCTCTTCACTCACCCCCCTTCAACTGGGAGTTGGAGTCAAAGGCGGCTACGAGGCCATAATCCACACCACTTCACATCTGCTCTCTTCCTCTGATGACCCAGATCAGGGTGCCTCTTCCTGGACTTCTCCAACGCCTTCAACTGCATTAGCAGAGAGTCCATGTTCGCTGAGATCAGGCAACGTATCCCACACCTAGCGGCCTGGATTGAATCCTACTACTCCTGTCAGTACCTGCTCCATCTGGGGGAAGATACCATCCATAGCTGCAGTGGTGTGCAGCAGGGGGGCCCTCTCGGCCCATTGGGTTTGCTCTAACCCTCCAGCCACTGCTCGAGCGCCTGCAGGCTAACGTCTCAGGTCTCCGCCTCAACGTATAGTACTGTGTAAAATGATGTAGCTCGTAGAAATATCCACTATGTTACAGGGAGACATGAGAATAGTGACTCAACTGCCCACAGTTACCCTGCTGAACCCACAGCAGAACAGTCCCACACTAATAACCCAATGTTCTCAGGCTACTAAGCGACAAATAATATATTCGAAAACTGACAAAAGCAGTAACAGTAGTAGTAGTAGTAGTACAAGTATAAGAAGCAGAGAGGATGCTCCACTCTACCCTTTTATAGGCAGAGCAGAGCAGGGCCCCTATGAGACAAACAAAGCAATGTCAACAAAGAGCAGGCTAGAGATGAGAGTAACAGTGTAAGGGTGAATGAGATATAATAACTGTTAATGAGAGCGAACACAAGAGGTACTAATTAATAGTGTAAACAGCCACACATGCAATGAGCAATTCCAGCCTCTGTAGGCATGGCCAGAACAAGTACCCAGGGCCGTAGTCGGCTAAACTGAACAGGTAAGGCCAGGAAGTGGGTGTGACTTACTAGTTAACAGGAAGTGGGTGTGGTCTAGCCCAATGAGATATGTGGTTATAATTATAATATTATGAATCAGAAAAAAAATGAATGAATGAATTATATTACGTAAATGTTCCAGTTATTACAGCCTCTAACAAGCTAAAAATGCAACATTAACCCTCTAGTTCCCGAATTGTTTGGACGCGCGTGGAAAAATCTAATCTTCTACCGCGGAATAGTGCATTACCGTTTTATTTTTTTAACTCGATGCTGGCTGGGAAAACCCCATAGCAACCATAGATCACTAAATAGACCAAGAGTTTGGGATTCCCCTCATTTTTTGATTGAGAAAATTGAATAATATTTAGGCCCTCTACTATTACTTAAAAAAAAAAATTTTTTTCCCCAAAAAATTCCACTTTTCTCATCAATAAAAAAAAAAAAATAGAAATAATATTGTTTGATGTACTTTATACCAATATTATATTAGTTCAACAATAAAATATGTTGTGTGCTGTGTTTGGTGCTGATTATGATCATGTAGGAGACATCTATGAGTGTCCACAAGGAACGTATGCCATCGGACGTCGAGCTCCACTACAAAACAAATTCATATACACAAAAACACAAACAACAAAATATATTTGTAATACAAACAACAAATTATTCATGATCCTATATAATTGCAACTTTATGATGTATTGTATGCGGTTTCATACAGGATTTTTGTTTGGGAGGGAGGGGGGGTGGGGCTCCGAGTGTACTTCGCCAGGTCCGGCATCTTCTCCTTCATCAATGGAAGACTCTGCTCCTGTTGCCTCATCTGCGTCCTCTTCACAATTCCTCTTCACAATCCAGTCGGTGACTGCATACACATCTGGTCCTAGTAGTACATTCTGGTAAAAAAAATTAAATTTTTTTGAAAATTTGAAATTGTTCAACAAACCACAACCCACTTTCAAATCTCAAAACTCAATGAAATATATATATATTATAGCTAAACAGCTTTCTCTATCTCAATATAGCTATAAATAAGTCCTTTCCACAACAGAAGCTTGCTAGTTTTCAAGAGAAAGACAAGAGAAAGACAAGCTTACATCGATCATCTTCTTGACTTCCATTGTCAGTGTCAGAGTTGACGGGGTCTGGTCCCCAACCCTGATACAGGGCCTCCTATAGCCCTAGATGTCGTCTCCCTCTTCTCCGCTTGATCCTGAGTCGCTAGAGTTAGTATCAAGCAAGTCTAAAACTTCCACAGCACTGTAACTGGTAGACGCCATCTTTCCAAATTGACTTTGAAAAAAAAAATTTTTTTGCATAGTTACCTGGATCACACGACACGCTCACTTTTTTCCTATGATGTAATAAGCATTACCTAAGACTGTACATAATGGGGAGGCCCCCAGTTGAACTGGCGATTTTATAAAAAAAAAAGAAGACAGTAAGTCAAACCGCAAAGTCTTGGTCGGCAAAGAAGCGGTTGTTTCAATGTGTTACGGAAGGCTACTGGGCTCAAGCAATTTTTCGCTGCTTCTACAAAGCTCTGGAGATGACTGGATCCATAAATGAAGCTGCTGTGAAGAAGGTAACTTTTTTTTAAATTCGACGGAGAACCGATGTTTTTTTTTTTTTTGCCGAGGAAGAAATAAACGCAACTGCTGTGAGGTACTGTCGAAGCAGCTCTGGCTGAAAGCTATTTTATATGCTTCTCCAACGCATTGGGCACCTGTGTATGCAATCTGAAGGTTCTAGCTATAAAGTAACTATTTTTTAAAATTTGGAGAAGCCAACCGGTCTTCACCCGCTTTAAAGCGGGATTGGGAACGAAAGGGTTAAAGTAAAAGTCTTCAACTAACATTATTGTTTGAACTTACAAAAGCAGAGTCATCTCCTGGAGTAAGATTAATCAGCTTTTGCTTCATGGCAGTAAGGCAAAGATGACAATGACCACAATCTTCTGCCTCATTGTAGTGAATCCACCTCCAAGAACCAAACCAGGTAGCTTGGAACGCTCGCTTTACCCACAGTTTTTTTCTCCATACTCTCTTTTAGGGAATGAAAAAGTCACAGGTTTATTTGGTTTCTCTGGAAGTCCACTCAGAAGGCTACTCGCACGACTTGAATCACTACAAGTGCTCATTTTTTAGCAACCGGGAGATCGTGACAACGCGCAACCAGTTACAATAAACGACCTACTAATTTAATATTATTATTTTTATTAACGATCTTTACTTTGACGAAAAAAAGGGTGCGACCAAAAGTCGTACTGGTCGTTAATAAGGACTACGGCCCTGGTACCTGGACGACGGCACCATGGGCTCCCAGATGACCTTGCTGCTGCCTCCTGCAATCGTGGAAGCGCGAAGGTCCCCCCCCCCCCTGGGCCTTCATCTCAACCGCTCCAAGTCTCTCCTCTACATCCCAGAGGATGCTGTCCAGGCTCAGTCTGTCCTCCCAACAGACATTCCCACCACCCGCAGAGGTTTCTCTCTCTTGGGATTTCCCATTGGTCCACCAGACGATGGCGAGGAGGTTTTTGGCGCCTGGCTATCAAAGCTGAAGGAATCCCTTGGAGCGTTACACGGCGTTGGCGACTCTCAGGTGGAGTGCACCCGTTTGTGCTCTTGCCTTGCCCTCCCCAAGGTCTCCTTGATCCTTCGTGCCTTCCCTCCCAGTCACATCCAACGCGCCGAGTTTGACAGAGCCATCCGCTGCAGCCTGGAGACTATTGGTGGTGGCCCAGTTCCCCACTGGTCCTGGTTGAAGGCGTCTCTCCCGTATAGTTGCGGGGGCCTCAACCTTCGCATTGCACTACGCCACTCACCAGCTGCCTTTCTCGCCTCCACCTCTGTGACAAAGTCTCTGGTGCTACAGATCCTCGCCAGCCCACCAGACCCCTCTCCACACATCACTCCGACTGTTTCGCGCCTTGCCACAGAAGCCGCCTGCCCAGATTGGAAGTGCCTAGATGACATCGACGTCCCTCTCAGGAAGATGCCTTAGTCATGTCGTTGACGAAGCCTGCTTCCAGCAGCTCCTTGACTCGGCTCCCACCTACCACTCGCGGGCCCTTGCCTTGTCCTTCCGCCTCCCTCATGCCGGAGACTGGCTGAACATCATCCCCTCCACCACCCTCGGCTTCCATCTCCACGACCGCGAGTTCCGGTGCTGCCTGCGCTACTGGCTAGGGGTTCCCCTCCACAGCTCATCATACCCCTGCCCGAAATGCCACCTTACTGCTAATGCGTACGTTGATCACCAGGTCGGCTGCGGGGAGAATAGAGATCGCATTGCCCGTCACAATGCTGTCCGTGATGCCATCCATGCTGCTTCCCAGTCCGCTGCTCTGGCTCCCTCCAAGGAGACCCCTGGCTTACTGCCTGGCTCGCAGGCTCGCCCGGGCGACATCTTTATTCATGCTGGAGCCTTGGACGTCCAATCGCCTTTGATATGCTCGTCATCAGCCCGCTACAGGAGCCCACCATCGCTCAGGCTGCTCAAACACCTGGCCATGCCCTCCAAGTTGGTGTGCAGAGAAAGCTTGCAGCCAACCTCTCAGCATGCCGCTATTCCGGGACGGACTTCGTCCCTCTGGTGGCTGAGACACTAGGTGGGCTGGCAGAGGACACCATCCGTATCATCACCAACATCAGCAGGGCCATTGAGAATCGTTGCGGCACCTCTGACTCCACCCCAACTACCAGTCACCTGTTTGGCCGCTTGGCAGTGGCTTTATGGCGGGACAATGCATCCCTGTGGCTCCACTGTCTCCCCACCATACCCCCCCTCCCAGGACGGTTTAGTCTGACCTTTTTGTATATTTCTTATCACTTTGTCTTGAAAAAAATTTTACCACAAAAAAAAAGAGATAAAATTTGTTATACCTTTACCTTCGACTTTGGACCTAGTATAGTGCCCCAGCGAATGTTCGCATGCGTACCCGAGACCTTCGACCTAAACCTTAAACCTCGTACCTTTGACCCACACGGGTGTTTCACAATGGACATTTAGTCGGGTAATTGTTGCCTAGTCACGATTTCCGGTATGCTATTCATGAGGAGATCCAGTGACCCTATGAATACAACCAAATACTGGTTAGGTGTTATCCCTCAAAATTTCTTGGGGCTTTCCCACACTAACTAAGCACCAAAGGTTACCTATCCACTACCAGAAAAGGTCAATGCGCAGATAAGAAACCGCGGATGTAACCTAATGCGCATCAGTTTTACCACCAGCTGTCCAACCTCATGAGTGAATTCCATTTAAGTAGCTGCACTCCCAAGGGGATACCTGACCACAGGAAGTTTTCTGCAACTAAACAAAGAGGTCAGTACTTAATTAATAACTGAACTATTGAATAAATACAAAATTAACAAAACCCTATTTTTTTGCATGAATATAAACTGTCCATAAAAACCACAAGTTCAGTGATGGATTACCACATGGATCAATTAGTAAGACACTGCAGAATATGTGGTGGCAAGCTACACAAAGCTAAGGGAAGATCCCAAGCAGTTTATCCTTGTAAAGATCATTCTTTTGATCTGCAGTCTTTTGTTGGAGTCAGTAGCACACCAGATGAAGGTGTTACTCCAGGTTCGCTCTGAAAACATTATTGTACTGCATACATAAAACTTTGGGATTAAATTGATCCCAGGTTTTTTCTGTCACCACTGCTTCATGAAGCTCCAGAGGGTTAAGAAAAATAGCCAGGATGGAATTCCCCACCAACCAATTAGTGCCATGGAGTGGTCACAACACAAGGAGGAAGACTGTAAAGTGAGAATAACATGGATATATAATCATGCACCAATATGATTTCCAAATTAAATAACCTCAATTTAAACATAGCAATCCTAATTTCCATTTAGTTTGCTATCAGAAAAAATTAGCTTGAGTAGATGCAACAGCATGATAAAAGTTGTATTCCAACAAAGCTGATCCCACCCCATTCCCACCACTAGCTGCAGCCAACAGTCTATTTACTAAAACCACTAGAGAGGTTACAGACTGGCTGGCTGGCTTTGAAAACCCTGCAGCAGTGGGTATTCAAATGATTTTTTTTAATAATGAATAAATCAATAAAAAGCTTGAAATAGACATCCTCCCTTTCTATACATTACAAGAAACTGAAACCATTAAGTTAAATATAAAAAAAAGATTAAAAAATAACAAAAAAAGCTCAATAACTTATTGGATCTTGCAGTTTGAATACATAGATTTGTGGTCAGGTAAAATATAGTGCATCTAGAAATTATTGATTAAACTGATCAAAATCAATTACATAATAATAGCCAATCACCCTAATGTAAGTTCCAAGCTGCAGAGTGACTAGTTCCGAGGCCAGCAGGAGGACCGTGAAGCGCAGAGCTGAAGTCATTGATTCAGTTCGAGAAGTGGCAAGTGGTGGTGACTCCAGCTCTCAGCTTGCGGCAGAATTGCATAGCCTTTCCCAGCATGACCGTGAGGATCTCCTTCACCAGGTTCAACTTCCTCTTGTCATACCCACAGAGCATGCTCTTCCAGACCTTGCAATACCATGGATAAAACTGAGGATACTTAGAAGGTTAAGTACACAATTCTAAATTAATACCTGTGATTATTGTTGACCAATTAAATAGGTGGTTCAAGTAGCTGAATGTTTCCATAGCAAGTGAGTGGCAGCAACGGAAGCGAGAGTGTGCTCCATTAACCGTTTCCAATGACACTGAGGAGATCCGGGAGGTCCCATTTGTTTATCGGCCCAACCTAATAGCGGCAATAGCTGATATGATGGCTAAGCACAACAAGTATAATAATATATAAATTGAATTTATAACTTGTAATTAAGAATGTATGAATTACATATCATAGATCTGAACGTGGCTTGACATGGCATAAAGGCGGTATTCCTCCCAATGAGCTGTGGTTCAAGTTGGGCGGGGACAAGGGACATGGAAGTTTTAAGTTGACCCTTCAACTTGTCAACACTCATTACCCGAACTCCGTGAAAGAGACAGTCCTCCTTTCCGTATTCAAGGCTGGTGACTCGACTACTAATTTGCATACAGCCCTAGAAATGTACCAGATGCACATAAAAGAAGCTCAAGGAATGCAAATCAAGTAAATAAAAAAAAAAATATGTACACACATACGATAAATTAAAAATCTTCATTTGTAGCGAGTTCACAGTGAGACTTTTTTTGTCCGGGGATTATGAGTTCCTGTGCAGGATGTACGGACTAAGTGGAGCAAGTGGTATGGAACTTCATCCTGTAGTAGTTATAATATTTGAAAAATGTTTTATTCATAGGACGACATAACTGCTTATGGTGTCACGTAACTAGTGGAGAACTGCACAAACCTCTAGCAAAGAGAGGATCCATCACACCACGGACGTTACTAACTCTCATGAATGACCACGATCGCTTCATGACACACGGCAATGGTGATATTCGTGTGGCCAAGCTGACAATGTTATAGGCAGTGTGCTTTTTGAAATTCCACTAGACAATGTGAGCCCTTAATATTTTAAAATTGTTAAATACCTTGGTTTCATAAATAGGTTTGTATCCCCGGACTTCACCTGTCCCTTGGCATTTATAACCGCCTTTGGTTTCTCCTGGAAGAGCAGTGCAAGGATATTGACATCACCATGGCAACTTTAAGTGCTGGGCCAGCCAAAGAGACTATCTGCTCTAAAGTTAGAGTTGGAAACCAACATCAATTATGTCCACCTAATATCTGAGCTACACCGGAAGTAATAGAAACGCGTACAAGTTCTTTCAAAAGGTCACCTCATTAAAATTGTGCTTGCGCGTGGGCGTTCAATATATTTTTTTTTTATTTGCAAGGAAGCCATACACGTGGTTGTCTTAATACTGTGGTGTGCTGCTCAGCCAAGCTAAGCATTGTTTGAAGGGAAAAACAGACCATTCTAGCATCAGAATGCCTTTTAAATATGGTAAGTTATATATTTCTTATTAATTCGGGACATAGCAATCTGCAACCAAATTAGACTAAAATAATTAGTGATATGTCATAGTCATTCATGTATTCATGATATACTAAATTATTGTAACTGCAAAACAAAGAAGATAAATTTTAAGTGGTATTGAAGGTATTATGATAATTTGAATGTACAATCAAAGAGTTCAGTGCTAAGGAGAAGAGGTCCAAAGACGACGATCCATCCAGGTCGAAAATGTGGTCCTTGCCAGATATGCAGCAAGTCTGCCTCTTTTTACACACACCTGTCCACTTGGGATCTTGAACTTTCAGCAAAACTCCGGGCCATGGAGAAAACAATCACAGTTGACAGCTGTATTTGTCGGGCATGTGAAAAAGACATAAAGAGAAATATTAATTCAGGTGACTATGTACCACGCTGGACATTACAGAACCAAGAAAACGTACATAAGTGCATACTTCCCCACTGTAACAAGACCGAGAGCATCGTCCATTCAGGACTTGTCACAGCTAAACATATAAATGATATATTTAATGTAGCAGTTAACACTGATGATGGGAAGCTAGTTCCACTGTGCCAGGTTCATTATAAACAAGTGCATCGCACAATCAACCCTCAAGTATACATGCACGAGAAATGCTTCACATGTAGTGCTAACATAAAGGGGTCATACAGGCACTGTCCTAACACTGTTGCCATTAAAAATCATTTTTGTCAAGTCAGTGATATGGATTTAAACATCACTGAAAATGATAAAATATGCAAGAGTTGTTATAATAGTCACCTAGAAATAATTGCTAATTTTAAGCAAAATAGTCACGATTATGAATTAAGTATCCTTTTAAACAATATTTATCCTGCATTTACAAGTGTATTTCCAGAATATATCAGGTGTGGCTTGGTGAAAGATGCAATACAGAAGCTTGGAGATATTCTTCTGAGAAAGGTAGTCATTTTATTATCAGAGTTATATGAAATAGTAATAAATGCAATCATGAACAAAGTGTCTGAAATGAATCTAACACATAGTGAACACCAAGTACGACATGAAATGCCAAAGCGATGTTTTCTTAGTACATTACTAAACTTTTTTGGTAAGCATCTGACATGTTGCTGTACACAACAGTACATAGGAGTGTTACTATACCGACCAGGAACAGACCTCTTAGATTGTTTGTCTAAGGCTTTAAGTATGATGCAAAAGAGAAGTTTGTCATTTCTTAAATCAACAAAATGTGTTCAAACAGAGCCTAAATGCAGTGTGGCGAACACGGATGAGGATTCAAAACAATGGGAAACATTTTATTCCAGTCTGAATCAACGATTACAGAAACAGATAAAACACATAACAGATCAGGATGCCTCTATTCCATACGACATTTCCAAATTTGACCTTAATGAGACAATTGCTAACATTGATCCTGTCCTCTGGAAGTCCATAGTGCACATCACAAGAACGAGTACTAAAATTAGGCGTGAGATCTCACCTGAGAACATAAGCCATCAGAGAAAGCTGAATTGTCTGTACTGTTTGTGTGTGATGTTTTTTGCTCATAATAAATGCTGTTCTGTACCCTTGCACTTGCTCTTAACTGACTTGATAGATTCTCAGGGTGGATCATCTGAGCTGATCAGAATATTGAATCGCTTTGGAGCTGTAGCATAAAATGATACCCACAGGCGATATGTTCAATTTAAAGTGCAGCAAAAAATGAAATCAGGATACCTGAATGACCTAAACTTAAACAACTTTACAGTAGCTACAGTGGACAACATAGATTTTTTGCCAAAACATTCCTTTGTATTCCATGGAGACCAAAGTCGCAGTTGGCATGGTACAACTATTCAAGTGGTACAACCACTAGGTAGTAGCTATCAGAGTTGCAGTAACATGGAGTGTAGTATGACAGCTGAACAAGACCAACAGCTAGTTGAACATAGTCCTAACCCCTCTGCAATTGGCAAGAAACGAACTACACGGCCAGCTTCTGAACCATCTCCTACTCCAACTAGCAAAAGCCCAGCAAACAAAAAGGTAACTCGGAGATCAAGATCCTTAGTGGAGTGCAAGACTCCCCCCACACCCACAGTAAGACGATTACTATTTCCTACTGCAAACAAAGATTCGTTCACACAGCTGTCCTGTAATCTGCACTATAGCACCCTAAAATCAAACCATAGTTTACAGGAATTTTGTTTAACAGAAACTGAGAAGAAGGAATTGAAGGACTTAGAAGAGATGGCATTATTGTACATGATTTACAGGTGAGTGTTGTATTAGACGTTCACACATTTCCTTGCTAACCATATAATGCTATGCATTAAATAACACTCCTCCCATTTCGTTACAAAAAAGTAAACAATGCCATAATGAAGACAAGTTATGGAAGCAATAAGTGTATATTTTATACTGTTGTTATTGTATCTTTTGTATCTTAGATTGGGTACACAAAAACAATTAGTGAAGTTTAAAAAACCGATACAATCACTCCATGAACTACTAGAGAAATCCTACCCTATACAATGTTCTCCCTCAGTATACGAGTACCTGGATGTACTCGACGAAAATGCAGATTCACGTGACACCATGATTGGAGTTGTTACTCGGCTCCACCATGAATTCCACATAGGTGACTCCAGAGATCATCTCATAGTTGCTGGAGATGCAAAGACATATCAGCACCTACAGGAAATAAAGAGAGAATATGGGGAACAGCTCTCATGGTTAATGTGGGAACGCCCACCCAGAAGAGAAGAAGAGTGAAGAAGTCAGGAGACTATGAACAACAATGGACTTGCTAATGGGAACTCATAACAGTATGTGTTTGTGTGTATAATGTTATGTGTAGAGTTCACCATGTTTTACCATCCTTTTATGGTCATCTAGTTATGTTCTATATTTAGTGTCCAATTAGATTTGTGTATATGCGCGGGAAAGGGTTTTATATACTACGGCCCTGACTCGTGCTTGTCAGTTGTTGAGCTTGTCTGATTTTGCATAAGTCCAAAGTCTCCTCTGTCCTTCAATACCTTACAATCCTATAAGATGGGCCTTGAGCCTCTTAGCTAGGAAGGTAGGAAGTTGAGCAGTTGGCCTTTGGTAACGGAGCACTGTCTGCGAGCAAGCCTCTTCTCTGGTGGCAGCGGGTAACAGCTACCATACCCCGACTGACCCCACAGTTAATACCCTTTCCCGGTGATTTCCACATTCTGATGAATTATCAACCTGTTCTCTCCAATGTATACTTTGATGTGGGATTGAAACAAGTAGCTGCAGCATGTGGTTTTAAGGGTTAAACTCACTTCTCTACAACGTTGTTCTCATTTTAAAAACACCCATTACTTCTTAGTAGACGTCTGGGAAGCACTCTATCTGGAAATGTTAGACAAATTTCTATTAGAAAATAACAAGGCCAACAGTTTTCTACATGAAATAATTTCTCAACTTAATCCAGTAGACTTGCCATCTACTCGGCAACAATGCCAGAAAACACTTAAGAAATTTCATGAAATATTTCTTCATTTTGTAGCATCAAAATAAGGGCCCAATTGGAAATTTTGGTCAAATTTTGTAAAGTCATTCTGCTTTTCCTACATTGCCCTATTTTGTGCAATTCGTAGTGGTAACTGGGACTTACGACTTGCTAGTATAAAACGTATGGTACCAGTGTTCACAGCATATGACAGACCTACTAATCGTAAGGTTACCCCAGCACCTTGCAGACTGTATTTTGCTACCGGCACATATTTTAAAAGATTTGAAGAGGGGAGGGTTTAGTGTTAGTATAACTGGGAGACCATGGCATTCGGTGGGTTTGGATGAGGCACATGAAATGCTAATTAACAAGGACTGCAAGCAATCAGTTATTCATCCCACAATGGAATTTGTTAGTCGGCAATCCTTATACTTTCCCTTCAGATCAGCAGTTTCGCACAATATAAAACAACAACTACGAATCAATCTTGATGGTGATAATGAGCACAAAAGTTCAGAATTGGCCACAAAAGCAAGGAATATCAAAGCTGTAGCAAATACCAATGCTATGAAGGAATTCATAGCCACTAGTGCTCTATTACCACTAGACAACACTGCTTGTCTGTGATTCCAGACAACAGTTGAACTCTTGACATTAACTATCTGATGAACTCGAACTGAATGTATGTATCTGTCTCTGTCATTCCTTACCTGTATCATTTGTAATCTAGTTTCGTTCTAATGCGTCCCTTTACCTCTCAATCCTGTATCACCGTGTAATGATATTCATTGCGGTCTTGTAACCAAACATGACCGCAATGTGTTAGAGTGTATAAATGTATGTATGTAAGTAAGATAAATTGTTGTTCACCTCTGTCTAGCCTGGGACACGATACCCTCTCAGGACGTGCGCGCTTTTTGGCTCCACTATCTCAAGGCTGTAAGCTATTTAGGCCAACGGCTGCGCGGTGGTGTTTGAGTCTCGTCTGACAAGTGGGCGCCTGGTCCTTCGCGCATGCGACCTCTGTGGTTTGGGGAGCACACACCCTCAACATTGGTCCTTCGAGCCGGATAACAACGACCTGCTCCGAAGATTACAGCCATCAAGCTCGGGTAGAGGTCAGATTTACCTCATCTCCGTCAGCTATCTGCTCTAAGGTCACTTGTTACCTTCCTTCGCACCTCATCTGGACGCCTGCCGTCGTCACCTATCAACACCTCGTTTGTCACCTCTACCTCATCTGTTTACTTCTTCCGACCCCTTACCTGTTCGCTCGAGTCTGCTACAATGGAAGAAACGCCCAATACTAGCGGTGAATTGGACCGTCGCCGGCGTGGCCATCGGAGAGGACAAATAACCAAGCTTCGTAACAAGGTCCAGGATATGCAAGAGGCACATCCTGACACCTTCGACCTCATTCTCATAGACGAGTTGTTAGCCGACCTTCACACTCAAGTCTCGGCCATCGAAGATCTACAAGAAAAGATCGACTTCATTTATGAAGCGCACCCTGACCTCGCCATCGATGAAGAACCGGAGAAAGACCGGCTAGACGATGCGCACAAGGCTCTCAAGTGCACATTGCTCACTCTGAAGAAAGCTGGTCCTCTCTCGCATGGACTGCAACGTCTTGCTGGGCCAGATTCAAGAAGCAGCAAGCAAACCACAGCCCGAGTCTCCTCGTTTCTGCGCACTCGTGGATTCCCTGCGCTCTCGCTTGACTGCCATCTCCAGTGCCACGGGTCCTCTCCTGTGTAGCGTCGCACACTTGGCGGCGCGATGCAAGGAGCTGGACGCCGCTATGTCTGAGCTTCAACAAGCCATATGGACTGAAGATCGTCCAGTCTCTCCATTGCCTACTCCTATTCACAGCCCACCTACAGTTGCTCCATATTTTAGCAACTCCTCACTCCATCTGGACGTACCACGCTTCGATGGCGACCCGTTCAAGTGGTCCAACTTTGAAGTTATGTTCAGAGCTACCATCAAGTCAAGGGCTAGAGGACACTCCAACCTCGAAGTGAAAGGACACCTGATCAAGGCAATCCAGGTTCCTGAGGGTCTGCAAATCCTTCACAACCTTCCTGATCCAGATGCTTCTCTGGACGAGATGCTTGATGCTCTAGAGGCTAAGTTCGGGGCAACCGATATACTTGGCCCTCTCATTATCAATAAGATTAGCTCTGTTTATAACTTTGATTTATCTTCCTCTAATTTAGACAACATTTATGATAACATGTGTTTGCCTTTTCAGAAGTTCGTTTCTTTGGTGGGAAACAACCTCAGCAACAACTTGGCTCTTTCTGCTATAGGCATGATGTCTGGGATTCTATCTCAGACAAAGTAATCAAGCCCAGGCAGGCCCTGGCATCCACGAACATTTGTCACCCATTGTCACCCAGCTCAACTTACCTATTCATATATCACCTTCCCATTGAACTTACCTTACCTTACCTGATCCATGTACTTAATCATATTCATACCTAGCTAAAACCACAGGCTTCAGTCTGTAGTCATTCCCTTATAAGTTTTGTGATTATGTATTATTTCTTGTTGTATGATTACCTAAACTCACTGAGTTGTTATTGGTGGGAGCACGCGCTTTGGGGCAGACAGACAAGGCTGCAAGCTAGCGCCAGCGGCTGCGTTTGTTATTTGCTTGCGTCAGCAGGGTCATACACCTGGTCCTTCTCCAACGGGACTACGTGGGCGTGTTCATACTTAGGCACGCACATTTGGTCCTTCGAGCCGCCACACGAGCCACTCCTGTGATTCAATACTGCCATAGACTGAGGCTCTCTCTTCTATACTAAACTTTGGTGGAGAAGCCTATCTTCATCACTGCTCAGTCGACTAGAGACGCTGAAAGGTCACCCTTACCTGAGTTCCGACAGTTCCTGACTTTTTTTTGCTCGCTAAATTTTTTCCGTCGTTTGTTTTCTTTGCTCCAGCCATGACCGAAGACAACAGCTCCATCGACACTTCCGTCATAGATTCGCTCAAGCGTAAGAGAAGCCATCGCCGGGGACTCATTACACGAGTACAGAAAAAATTGACTGCCCACCTGGAGAGTCCTCTCCGAAGATTTCGTCAAGCCGAGATTGACCAGGTCAGATCCACTCTCGCCTATGAGATTAAACACCACAACGAACTCCAAGATCAAATCGAGGAGCTCCTTGAGGATGACGCCGACGCCCTTGACCTAGAACGCAGGGAGAGAGACGGCCGCGAAGACGTCCACGACCACCTCCTGTCAGAAGCCCAAGGATTACTGAGCAAGCTTGTCATATGGGAAACCGGATCAGATCTCAGGGCTGAAATGGAATCCCTCACAGCACTCACTGACCCATCCAAGCCTGCCTTCATCCAGGGAGTGCAGGACTTCAAGATAGAGCTGTCCAAGCTCAATCGACTCTCGTCTAGCTACATGGATAACGATGAGATCAGCCAATTGATGACCTGCTTGAGAGAAGCACTCACCAATTTCCGATTGGAGATGGAGAAAGCATCTACCTCCTCAAAGAAGCATTCAGATCCTACCGATGACTCCTCTTCCACATCCAGACCTGTTCTAGCCAGAGCAGCGCCCATCACCGTGGACCTCCCTAAGTTTTCTGGTGATTCCCTCCGCTGGCGAAAATTTCAGGCCATGTTCATTGCTGCCATACGCACCCGGGCTGCTGGCTTCAGTGAACTCGACAAGCGATGTCTCCTGATGGACTCCATTCAGTCCAGAGATGGCAAAGACATAATTTCTAATGCTACTGAGGACGCCACCATGGATGACCTGCTCGAACGTCTGAGAGTCCGATTCGGCCGACCCCAAGTCGTCGTGCCTCTACTGATCCAGAAGATGGACAAGCCTCACACCTTCACCGCCGACTATGAAGGAATCCAGCACATTCATCAACAAATATTTAACGGATACGACGCCCTTGGGCCCTACCTCAAGGATTCGTTCGCCTCCTACTTGACATATCGTACCACTATGTCTTTCTCTCCCAAGTTGAAAGAAGAGTGGGATCAGGCTGTTACCAAGAAAGAAGTGACCGCTACTTTCGAAGGACTCTGAAAATACATGTCCGACCGACTCCTGCAGATGACACCTTCCAGCTCGCCGACGACTGCCCCACCCTCCAACCCGCCTGCCGTCACCGCCATGTCTTCGAAGTCTGCCAAACCCAAGCTTCCACCCAAGTGCCTCATCTGTGATGACAGACATGGTCTCCTGCGTTGCCCCGTGTTTGCCGGCTATGACGTAGACAGGCGAAACAAGCTTGTCCGCGACAAACGGCTCTGCATAAATTGCTTCTCGGACAGCCACGGTTACAAGAACTGCACGTCCAAGTTTTCCTGTAGGACTTGTAACCAGAAGCATCATACACTCCTCCACAAGGACAAGATGCCAGAGGAAGCCTCCACGACTGGCTTCACTGCCGTTCCATCTGTCATGTCACCAGATGTCTCCCATCCACGCCAGACGCCCTCCTTTCTCAACACCATTATTGTCAAACTTCAAGCCAATGGAAAAACAGCACAAGCCAGAGCCATCCTGGACTCTGGCTCCGGAGTCTCCATGATTTCGGAAACCCTTGCCTCCACCCTCAAGCTCCAACGATTCTCCGAGCCTATGGAAATCAATGGACTTCTTGGTCAAGAGCACAGCAAGTTCTCTGTTGTGGCCGAGCTCCACTCCGACACTCAGGACTTCACTTCTAGGCCGATCACCTTTACGGTTGTGTCTAAGCTGAGACCTGTCCAACCTCCATCCAACCGTGAACGCATCCTAAACTTACCTCAGGTCAAGACACTTACCCTATCCGATCCTCAACTCGGGGGAGCTGTTGATCTTCTCATCGGCAATCTCGATATTGATGATTGTGTCTTTGATGGTTCCATGAGAATTGATCGCCTCAAACTCATCAACTCACCTTTCGGCTGGAGTATTGCTGGACCCCTCTCCGGAAATGCTGCCACGTCCACCTTGACCGCCTCTGCTGCTCCGGATAACCTGCAACACAATCTGGCCAAGCCCTGGGAGATGGATCAAGTCCCAGATTCCAAGTGTCTTCCTCCTGAAGATTCGAAAATCATTGCTGACTTCATCAGCTCACATCAGAGGATTGAAGGACGGTACATGATTCAATTGCCAAGACGACCAGACCCTCCATCACTTGGTAACACCAGACGTCAGGCCCTACGTAGACTCCTGTCCAATGAGAAGACGCTGACGTCGAAACACCGCCTAAAAGAGTTCCAGGACGTTCTACGTGAGTATATCACCCTTGGTCACGCAGAAGTCATCCCACCTTCCGAGATTGGTGTCCGACCGCACTTCTATCTGCCTGTACATGCCGTGTTTAAGGACTCCTCCTCTACGACCAAGTTGAGGGCAGTCTTTGATGCATCGGCCAAGTCATCTACAGGCGTGTCACTCAATGACACTCTCATGCCCGGACCCAACCTCTACCCAGCACTCCAAGACATCCTCCTACGATTCAGACAACACAAGATCGGGTTGTCAGCCGACATCTCGAAGATGTTTCGGGAAGTGATTCTTCACCCAGGTGATCGTGATCTTCATCGATTCATCATGAGAGACGAAGCTGGCAACCTGGTCGACTGTCGAATGACTCGCCTCACATTCGGAATTACATCATCACCGTTTGCCGCCACCCAAGTGCTACGACTCCTCGCTGAGTCAAGTTCCAGTTCCTATCCCATCGCTGCCCGTGCCATACTGTCAGACTTCTATGTAGACGACTTTCTCGCTGGAGCTGACACCATAGAAGAAGCCGACCACCTACGCTCACAGCTTTGTGATCTTCTGGCCACAGCAGGAATGACGCTGAGGAAGTGGCGCACAAACTCTGCTGAGATGCAACAGCGCATACCTAATGGACTATTGGAATCCTGTCCGCTAGCACTGCAAGCTCAAGGCCATTACCCCAAGGCCCTGGGTATCCATTGGGATGTGGACAACGACATGCTACACATCTCCACTCCCATTTCTGCCCAACCAGAAGTCGTCACAAAGAGAGTGATTGCTTCAGGAATGGCTGGAGTTTTCGATGTTCTTGGTGTATTTGCTCCCGCCATTGTTCCAGCCAGGATCCTCCTCCAAGATCTGTGGCGAACAAACCTATCCTGGGATGACGTCGTACCTGATGAAGTCCAGACGAAGTGGAATCTCTGGCTTGAGCATTTACCAGCCATCTCTGAATTTGCCATACCGAGAAGACTCTCAAACTCCGACTCACCCACCATGTTCCAGAGCCTCCATGGCTTCGCTGATGCGTCATCCTATGCCTATGGTGCAGCGGTCTATGTTCGACGAGTTCACTTGGACAACACCACCACAGTGACTTTGGTAACTGCCAAGGCGAGAGCTCTTCCAATCAAGCATATTACCATCCCGAAAGCCGAGCTACTTGCAGCACTCCTGATGGTTCGTCTCCTAGTCAGAACCGCCAAGCTTCTAGATGTTCCTATTGCTAGTCTCCACGCTTGGTCTGATAGCGAAATTGTTCTTCATTGGCTATCCAAGGACATCAGGACGCTGGAGAAGTTTGTTGCTAATCGTGTCGATGTCATCACCGAGACACTCCCACCCAACCACTGGAGACATGTGAAGTCTGCAGACAATCCCGCTGACCTAGCAAGTCGTGGACTACATGCCAAGCTGTTGATCAACTCTTCTCTCTGGTGGAAAGGCCCGCCATGGCTTTCCTTACCTCCTGATCAGTGGCCGATTCGACCCCTCTCCAAACCCAAAGTCAAAGAAGTCCCTGTTTCCTGTCTGACCGTGACTCCTATCCATCCACATGATCCAGATGACAAACCTACCTTCACCCAGATGTTGTGGAAGCATTACTCCTCCTTTCATCACCTGTCCAGAGTTGTTGCTTGGATCTATCGGTTCTTCCACAACTGCCGACTACCTGCCGAGAAACGCCTACACAGTGATGTCATCACATCTACTGAAGTCTCTGATGTAAAACCAAAGCTGTATCGCCTATCTCAACTTGAACACTACTCCGATGTCTTCCAATTGGCGCTCAAGGGAAAACTTCTAGCGAGGACTCACCAACTGCATCGCTTTGTGTTTACCATCTCCAAACATGGGCATCTACTCATTAACACCAGGATACGAGATCCCACCTCGAGTTCGTCACCTACCCAATTGACACTCCTGTCACCAAAGTCACACCTGACGCAGCTGCTACTTCAAACCCTCCATGTAACTTACAGCCATGCAGGACCACGCGCATTGATGTCCATCATCAGCTCATCCTACTACATGCCTGGACTCTTCAACCGACTGAAGCAGATCAGCAAGACCTGTCCAACCTGCCAAAGAGCTTATGCTCGTCCTCTCCAGCAGCAGATGGGACTCCTTCCCCTCTCCAGGACCACACCTGCGCCTCCATTCAACAACACTGGTGTTGACTTCGCTGGTCCTTTTACTCTGAGACTTGGACACACTAGGAAGCCGACCTACGTTAAGACATACGCTTGTCTATTCGTCTGTATGGCCACCAAGGCCATTCACATTGAGCTGTGTGCTTCGCTTTCTACTGATGATTTCCTGGCCGCTCTGAAGAGGTTCATTGCTCGCCGAGGCTGTCCATCCAACGTTTTTTCCGACAATGGAACCAACTTTGTCGGAGCTCGAGAAGAAATCCGGGAAATCCAGTCTATGACACTCTCCAAAGATACCACCAACTCCATCTCACACCTGGCCTCACAAAGTAACATCAAGTGGCATCACATCCCTCCCCGAGCGCCTCACTTCGGTGGACTGTGGGAAGCCGGAGTGAAAGCCATGAAGTCCTTGCTCCGGAAAATCCTGACTCCTCAACCTCTCCGTTTTGAAGAGATGACCACGGTGCTCGCCGAGGTTGAGGCCATCCTGAATTCGAGGCCTATGACACCCCTTTACAGTGAAGACCTACAAGAGTCCTCCTATCTCTCTTCAGGTCATTTCCTGATCGGTCGACCTCTACGTGCTCCTCCTACTCATCAGCCGCCCCCCCCCCCCCCGAAAAATCACCAACCTACGAAGGTGGACGTTGGTGAACAGACTGACAGCCGATCTCTGGAGCATGTGGAATGCAGCATATCTCCAATCAGTCGCACAACGATCCAAGTGGTTCCACACCCAACAGCAGCCCAAGATTGGCCAGCTGGTCTTCATCAAGGACGAGACCCTGAGATGCCGTGATTGGCCGCTAGCCAGGATCACCAAGCTGCACACCGGAGATAACAGACAGACCAGAGCCGTAGACATCTGGTGCCATGGCAAGGAGTATACGAGGCCGACCTGCCGACTCATCCCCTTCTTGAATGAAGATAAAGACCGTTCCACATCCGATCCGTCGTCCCGCCCCGGGAGGATGTCTGGGATTCCATCTCAGACAAAGTAATCAAGCCCAGGCAGGCCCTGGCATCCACGAACATTTGTCACCCATTGTCACCCAGCTCAACTTACCTACTCATATATCACCTTACCATTGAACTTACCTTACCTTACCTGATCCATGTACTTAATCATATTCATACCTAGCTAAAACCACAGGCTTCAGCCTGTAGTCATTCCCTTATAAGTTTGTGATTATGTATTATTTCTTGTTGTATGATTACATAAACTCACTGAGTTGTTATTGGTGGGAGCACGCGCTTTGGGGCAGACAGACAAGGCTGCAAGCTAGCGCCAGCGGCTGCGTTTGTTATTTGCTTGCGTCAGCGGGGTCATACACCTGGTCCTTCTCCAACGGGACTACGTGGGCGTGTTCATACTTAGGGCACGCACACATTAAATACTGAGTTTTGGGAGAACTCCATTTCCCTACAAACTTAAGACAATTAAAAAATGAGTTTCAACCAAGGTAATTATATGCAAATTTATTTAGTGCACATTTAACATTCACTTTTGATTAATAAAAGTAATGCTGTGAAATAATTCATTTTATGAAACTTCCCAAAAAAATTTACAGTGCCTGCCGTGCCCACTTTTAACAATCTTCCACCTTCATGACAGTTTTCAGATCCCAGTTTTATTATAATTGACCAATTCATTGCTGATATTCCTTTTTGTACGTAGTCAACATCAAATGGTGAGTTAAAGTACAAAATTAAACAATCAGTTAAGTAGCTTTAAAAAAATGGGTTTAGGGTCAATTTGATCCACTGTGGTATATAGTCGATGAGTCAATATATCAATCATGGTAACTTGCAGTTTAATTAAACATCTGTGGATATAGCTATTTAGTCAGTGGAAGTTGTGTGTGTGGCATATTATGTCAAGAGGGGGATATAGCTAACTTGGAAGTAGGATAGTTCAATTAAACACTGAGAGTATGCATTATCTTATTATTACAGACTAATATAAAGTGTCATGGGTTAAACATCATTTTGCATTTGTGCAGGTATACTCTGAAAGTGTTTGTCTAGAACATATTTCTCCAGATGATTCTTGTAGTAGTACAGAAAAACCCTCATTAGCTGCAGGATCTCCTTTGTCTCCTCTGTTGTCAGAGCATCAGGATACTCTTCTCACTCCGTCATGTCCATTGCCGCTTCAGTCATCAAGTCCACATTTATCTCCACTTGTGCTGTCAGGGCATCAACATTCGTTACTTTCTCAACCAGGTCCATCATCTCAAACTCTTTCACCTGAAATATCAAATCAAGTGACTGAAAAATCAATTATTGATTTTACAGTAGAAGACCCCTCATATGTGTAAGTATACATGGTACACTTGATTTGAGTTGGGAGGCTATGTAAGCTTAAATTCAATTATTAAATACTGGTTTGACTTTAAATGTACAGGACATATATTGACCTGCTGACAGACAGTGATTTTTCTGATGATGCGAGAGCTCTTGTTCAGCATTCAATTGAGAGTAGTATACTAGACAGGTATATATGCATGTTTATGTATCAGCTATGATTAAAACATAAATCAACAAGAGCAGCTGCAATATTGTGGACATGATTACATCCAATGTGTATCCCTTTAACCCTAGCCTTAAAGTCATAGTAGGATTTGTTTTATTGTAAATTACTGTGGCAATCATATTGACCTGTGCTCTACACAAGTTGATTGAAGTGATGACTATTAAACATTTATGTATGTGTTCATATGATTTATGATGTGGTTAATTTTTGTCTTTAGCGGAAGTCAGCATAAAGAGACTGTGGATATGCTAGAATTACTAAAGAACCATGTTCAGAAATATATGACTATTGCAATGCTTCCATGTGACCGTCAACATATAAATATTTGGCGAAAGCATGTTTGGAGTGATATGAGACGGGCTATGAAGCGTTTGTCTTTCAATCCTACAATTGGGTTGGAAATAAATTTTGTTGGAGAAGATGCACAGGATGCAGGTGGTCCACTACGAGAGTTTTTTCGACTCTTATGGAGAGAAATTGCTGCAGATAGTAGCCTTTTCACTGGACCTGAAAATAGGAGGCTTCTTACTCACAACTCCATAGCACTACAAAATGAACATTATGCATTGGTTGGCCGTTGTGTTGGATTATCTTTACTGAATGGTGGAGGTGGCCCCCATTTTCTTTCAGAGTCTGTTGTATCCTATATCTTAGGTGAATCATTGGGAACATTATCTGTTGAAGAAGTACCAGATTTTGAGATTAAAGAAAAAATTATTAAGGTAGATTTATGCATTATATAAATATAGTATACATACCATTACAGTTTGTGTTGCTCCTTTCCAGTTATCAATGATGGACTCCGTTGACCAGCTCAAAATAGCACTGGATTCTGCAGAGTACCTTTTTCGATTTGATGCCGGGGTTTCTATACCAGCTCAGTCAGTTACCTTTGAGCAAAAAAATATGATTGTGCAGTCATTGGTTATGCACTACTTGGTACATATCTGTAAATCAGAGTTGGAATAGTTTAAACGAGGGTGTTCTGAGTTGGGTGTACTTGACCTCTTCCGTTCAAGTCCAGTTCACTTCAAACCACTACTTCTTGCTGATGGAAAGCCTAAATTAACAACAAAAGAAATTTCTTCCATGTTTAAAGTGCAGTGGTCACCACAAGGTTCAAATCAAAGAGAAACTGAAGAAGCAGTCATTTTAGGATGGTTGGAGTACTTGGAAGGTATTAAAGGTAGGTAGCTATATCAGGATTTGTTAGCTGTGTTTTGGGCTCTTTCTTAAACTCAACATGATCTGCTACATTGTTTCTGTAGGTGGAAGATTGATTGAGAAAGAAGATCCCGAAGCTGATGACATTACTGTTACCTTAGAGATGGTTTTAGCATTTGCTACAGGAGCTGACCATGAACCTCCTCTAGGGTTCGAGAATGTACCAGAAATACAATTTGAAACTAGAAAAGATCGATTCTTTCCACGTGCAAGTACCTGTGTTCCAGCGTTAATTTTGCCTATTATGTTGAATGATCCTGATGAATTCAGAAAGAAAATGGATTGTGCAATTATATGTTGTCATGGTTTTGGAAATCCATAAACTTTATCATTGTGCAAACTTGTTTCAGCTACTAGCTAGCTAGCTACTGTTGTGTTGCATTTCATGATTTTTGTCTTTGTCTTGATTATACGTATTAAATTTTTGGTGGTTCTTAATTTTTGGGGGAAAGCAAGTCGCTATTTATATTGATTTTGGATACATCTACATGACATTATAACATTTTAACCATTGTATTCATGAACATAGAGATTTGACAGAATAGTAATCAAATTCATGATGATCAATTACTAAGCTTTTATGCATAAACTTGTACATTGTGAAAGGACATAATATAAATTGGTTTTTATGAGATCATTGCAGACACAGTACCATATAAGAAAAGATAAAGATCCACTCCATTGTACTCACTGTGTGCCAGAGGGTCATGGTGTTCTTTAATGTAACGATGCTGAGCAGGTGTCAATTCAACCCTTGTGAGTGGAATTACAACAGATCCATTATCAAAAGCATTTGATTCATACTCTGTATCCACTCCATACTCTGATGGTTGTTGCAGCACATCATGAGCAGCAAAACAAATGCCCCTGGTCCATAGCTGTACTGGTGACAGTCCTCCTTCAGTCCGAAGTGGGTGGTTATTCCATCCTTCAGTGAATTTTTGTAACTGAAGATTCAACCGTGGAATGTAGATGTATTGAAGACAGAATAAGTGAGTATCACTTAGAGGGTTCAATAAGTCACTATCTTCCATTTCATAAAACAGATTGTAGTATATATGGCAAACACAAGTAAAAGTATCACGCCACAAGCGTTCTATACGCTGGTTGTGAACACTGGAACCAGTTATGTGACTCATACGACCAGTACCTCGACACAACAACATGGCTCTTGCAACATCTACATTCTCACCTCCATAATCTGACCGAACTCTAGATGGCCAACCATGAATCCGTGCTGCAGCTAAAAAATGTTGAAATACAGTAGCAGCCTTATTGTTATCAGATGCCTGGAGGTAAGTAACTTTTCGGGAGTAGCCATCTATTCCTCCATGTATAACAATTCTCCATCGTATGAGGCAGTGATGGCCATCAATGTGCCAAAGGGCATTTGATGAAGCTACATTATATCTTCTTCTGACCACTGTAGTAGATGTGCGTAACTCCACCAATCTCGGACTAACTCTTAACATTGATTCACGGACCCTTTTTCGAGAAACTGTCAAGCCATACCCTCGCAAATATCCCCACATCATGATAGCACCACTGTTGGGAGATCGTTAAACAAGCATCTGCACAATAGCATCCAATTCACTATCCAAAATGCTATTTGCTGTATAGAAGCCTAAACTCCGACAGTGACGCCATAATGTTGTCCTTGATACCATTAAAATTTCTGAGCACTGACTCCATGTCAATTTCATATCACGTAAAAATTCCAGCTGAGAAAAAATATATATATATATATAAAACATTAGCCAGTTATGTCATTATGCCTGAGTTCATCAACTTTACTCATTCCTGAATTGTTTTGTTTATAATAGTAGACACTAGCAATGATTGAACAATAACAGACGTTTCGACATCTTTGCAGATGTCATCATCAGTGATGATATAGTATGAATAGATAAGTAAACATATTTTAAAGAATGCGTCAAGGACACTCCCAGCCATAACTTGTTTATTTCTTGTTAATTTTGATTTTCCTTGATGCATTCTTTAAAATATTTTTAGTATCTATTCATATACATGATGACATCTGCAAAGATGTCAAAACGTCTGTTATTGTTCAATTATTGCTTGTGTGTATTATGACAAACAAGATAACAATTACGGATATACCTAGCAACGCTTAGATTATATAAATATATTTACTCATTCCTCTTACATGTCTAGTTTTGTAGTAAAAATGGCAGTGTTCTATTGTTAAACATTAATTATACAGTGTAATGTTTAATACACTTTGGTTATACCACAAAATTGGCCAAGAATGATTTCTTAAAATCTACTTAGTAGCTAATCACAAAAAAAGTTGGGAGGTAGGAGTGACTTTAGTAGTTTAGGGAGAAGTTTCTCCTGCTTGAAGTAAACACTTCAAACCTTCTCTTACCTAACCACTTATCAGCGAATTGGCAGTTAGGTAAACAATCAAGCCCATGAGACTTGCCAAAGCACACACATGCTAACCCACTCTTACCAATTCTATGTTAATAGTCTTTTGCGGCCTTCCTCCCCTCTCAGTCTCTATAGTAGTAGTACCACCTTCAATTCTTAACAATTTAGTCCCCCAGGTAATTATAAGTTGATCTATACACCGATGCAGATCTAGAAGCTGAGCAACTTCAGACCCAGCTGAATCAGCCACCAAGGAGGAATCATACAATATGCTTGATAGATATGCAGAGAGAAGACTACTACAACCGTGGAGGTAAAACAGGGTGGTATCAGTTGCTTCATAATTCTCCGTTGAAAAATACCTCCTACAACACTCCAATACCTCCTCAATTAGATTTAACAACTGGCCTAGGTGGGACATTAGACAGGTCAAAGGAAAGGTGTCGTCAGCCAGAATATACCCCGCGCCAAAATATCTACCCCGTGACAAATTAAATATGCCCCCGCGTCAAAAAAACTTGCCCCGCGTCAATGTGAATTAGCTTACCCCGCGTAAGAATTAGCCTACCCCGCGTAAGAATTAGCCTACCCCGCGTAAGAATTAGCCTACCCCGCGTAAGAATTAGCCTACCCCGCGTAAGAATTAGCTTAACCCGCGTCAATGTGAGTCTAGCACGAACGATTTTTTTGTGGCAGTTTTGAAACAAACGGCGTTCCATAGCCCTGCGCGGGGTCAGTTCTTTTGAGAACTCTGTTGTACTTTCTCTCTCAAGCTTTAGGTGACTCCAGACTCTTCCAGCAGAAAATCATGAACAGCAAGGAGAAGACCACACCCGCCATCATTCTGAGAAGGTCAGAAAGGCTAAGGAACAAGGCTTCCTCTCAGAGGGACATACCTGGAAGGACCGCAAACCTTAATAAAACTAGCCCTAGCCCTACCCGAAAGGCCTCAACAGCCGCTACGAATAAAGAAATCAATTTTAAAACGTGGACGAACTCCAAATAACGCACACGATAAACAAACCTGAATACTTCCGCCTGGATCCGAAGCCACACCCAGCTCCATGGCAACACTAAAAATGAATTAACAAAGCCTAATGCGCGCACTGCGCACTCATGTCCAAGCATCTCTGCCGCCAAGAATCAAGCACATCCTTCTTAATAATCAATTATGAACCATCCTTACTCAGTATAAAAGCACCACACGCTCCTCATATCACCCTCTCACCTTGATAAAGACACTCTTATGTTCAAAACGTTGGTGAATTTTAAAAAAATAAAATAAAATAAATATAAATAAATAAATAAATAAAAAATTATTAAGAACAAAAGAAGCAAGAGAAGTATGCCAGTCACTCGGAAAGATACAAGACAGACGAAAGAAGGCGTGGTGCCAGCCAGGAAGGGAGAGAGAAGGCAGGACCCTTTGCCTCTACCCCAAGCCCTAGCCCCAACCCTAGCACTAGCCCTAGCCCTAGCCCATACATAACGAACTTATCATCTAAGACACTAACAACTACCAAAGTAGAGTCCTGACGCTGGGCCTGAAATTTGTCCCTAGTAGAAGAATGCATAAAAATACAATGACTCAATCCATAGACAAATTTGAAAGATCAAATAGACTGAAATTCCACTTTAGGAACCATCCAGAGAGTGAACCACACCCATTCAGACCCAAAAGTACGTAGATACCACCTAGAGCATCTCAAGACATAGAGACATACCTACAAAGAATAAGAACATCTCTTATTAACTTACCTGACAATAACCTACTACCTAACCTAACCAGAAATGAATACAAAGCATTAAAAGAACTTGCCGCAGACAATTCATTAGTAATAAAAAATGCAGACAAAGGTTCAGGTATTGTGGTAGAAGACGTACAGAAATACATACAAGATGGCCTTGACCACCTATCGGACACGGACATCTACGAAGAAGTACAATCTGACCCTACAAAACAGTTAACCACAGAATTAACACCTTTATACAAAAATTATACAACCAAGGCATTATAGATAACACCACTAAAGAGTACCTCAGCTTTAATGAACAGAATCCACCCAGGACGCAACAGTTATACTTCCTCAAGAAAATACACAAAAATCCCATAGCAGTAAGACCTATAGTAAGTGGCTGCGGAGGCCCCACAGAAAAAATCTCGCAGCTAGTGGACCTACACCTACAACCCTATGTCTCTAAAGTAAATTCATACATCAAAGATAGTGGACACATCATCAATTTGATAGAAAAATTAAAGATCCCTCCCAACTGCATACTTACGACTATAGACGTGAAGACCCTTTACTTAAATATCCCGCACAAGGAAGGCATACAAGCTGTCCTAAACAGATTATACCACAATAACAGAGACTCCAATGAAGTACCCATTCCCCCAGAAAGCATGAGAGACCTTATCAACATAGTACTAACAAAAAACTACTTTCAATTCGCGGATAAAATGTACCACCAGATACAGGGCACTGCAATGGGTACCAAAATGGCCCCAGCCTATGCTAACCTATTCATGGCAGAGCTAGAAGAGCAACTACTAAGACCATACCCCATACAACCAATTACATGGAGAAGATACATTGATGATGTACTATGCATATGGCCAGGCTCAGAAACAGAACTCACAGACTTTATCAATTATATTAATTCCAAACATCCTAGCATTAAATTGAACATTCACACAATACAATAGACTTCAGTGGCGGATCTAGAATTTGAGAAGGGGGGTTTCAAGTCTTCTACTGCGCTGCTATAGTCAACTAGCTAGCCATGCCCACTTTTGTGTTTAATTTAAATTGAGAATTCAATGAAATTGAGTTGTTAGGGATGATGATTAATTTAGCTACTATCTACTTGGACTAACTGGGACTAGTCTACTAGCATGAATGGAAGCTTCATCCTCCTTGGGTGCAGCTGATAAAATTGTTGCACCAATGCCTTCATTTGTGATGGTGAATTAAGTTTATCACAAATATCTCGATTCATTTTGATTAGGGATAAACCACTCAAACGAATAGCAGATGTTGTTGATCGGTGAGGAGTTTTGATTAGTTTCAGTTGACTGAAGCTTCTTTCACATTCACAGGTCGTAATTGGAAGAGTCAGTGCAAGGTGAAGGAGAACATGGATATTGGGAAAAGCTACTGGGTCACAGGCTTTGAACACGTCAATTAACTTCCCTGGAACTTCACAGCCAGGCTCATTCCACTTAGCTACCCACATCCGATACTCTGTAGGCAACATTACAGCATGTGGTAAGTCATTCATGTAAAATTCAGCAGCTTCAGACAGCTCCTCAGGCATGCTAGCTTCAGGCATTAGTTCTGATGTGCTCGCAGTACACTGACTTGGCAAGAGCTGTAGGAGACCAACAGTGTTGATTGGAGTACTCAGTCTAGTAAACCTTTCCTCTAACTCCTCAATTAGATGAGACACAAATTCATTGTACAGAGTAATCCTAAAGTATTCCTCCGCTGAAGACGCTGGAACATTGTCACGATGTGTTTGCCGTGCACTTACCCTAGGCTGCTTCAATTCAAAGTCCTCTCCATGAAGACTCTTGGCAAGTTTGGTGATCTCCTTAAAGATGGCACTGTATCTAGATGTGGCATCACTTCTCATGCTTTTCAAAGATGAAAGAACACGATTGACTTCCTTGTAAGCATATATAACATCTATTGCCTGCATTTGCAATTTCATAGTGAGACTACGAAGACATGAGAGACATTCTAAGAGGATTTTGAAGCTAGCCAAAAAAGTAGAGCACTCCAACTGATGGATAAACCCGTTGGCCTTCATTACTGTTTCTCCAACCCAATTCCAGTCAGTTCCTAAATCATCAAAACTATCAGGAGAAACCATTGCCTCCAATGTCATGTGAACAGCTGGAAGAAGTTTAAGGAACACTATATAGGAATCAATATGCTGAATCCACCGTGTTTTGCAGGAATCCTTCAGCTTCTTGGCATGTGCTTTTGGGCATACTATGTCAATAGCTCTATCCAAGAGACGTTGCCGTTTAGCTGAAAAGTGAAAAAATCGTGCCATTTCTCCAATGTAGGATTCAGTGTTTCTAAAAGCAGCAATTTTGCAAGATGAAGCAACAGCAAGGTTTAACCTATGTGAAGCACAATGATGGTATACAGCTAAGGGAGCAGCCTGACGTAAAATGGCGCTACAACCTGACCTAGCACCAGCCATGTTGGAGGCACCATCAAAACATTGGCCTCTCATGTGTGATAGTGACAAACCCCACACAGTGAGTGAGTGGATTATGGCCTCAGCTAATGCTTTACCTGTGATTCGCTCAACTTCCACAAAGTCGACAAATACTTCCTTAACCATGCGATCATAAACATACCGAAATGAGATTGACAGTTGCTCCTTATTAGCAACATCTGCTAGCTCATCGGCTAGCACTGAATAATATTTTGCCTTCTCGATCTCAAGCAATATTTTAGATTGGATGTGTTTGCCTACTACAGAAATTAACTCATTCTGGATGGTTTTTTAAGTGTACCTGGCATTTTTGGGAGCATTTTGTAAGTGCTTTAACAATGTTTCATCAGTTTCTGCTCGAAACCTTACCAACTCAACAAAATTACCACGATTATCATGGTCACCTTGCTCTTCCCATTCAATCCGATCATCCCGATGCCCACGAAAAGCAAGACCCTGCTTTCCCAACAGCAAAACAATCTTAAAAAGAGACTCAATCACACATTGGTTGGCTTCAACCTGTTTTTGAGCTTGGCTATCAAGCCTGACATTAACTGCATGCGATGGTTGCTGATATGCAGTCAAGAATTCACTCATCTTAGCACAAGCTGTCAAGTGATAATCAAGCTTACCATGACTTTTCATTTTGCTTACCATGACTTTATCATTTTCTGTGTCTTATTTGTCCAGGGAGATGATGGTTGAAGGAAATGTGAACCATTGGTATAAACAAACATCAGACCAAGTGTATGCACCACCAACACACTTTTGGAGCAAAAATTGCACATGCCCTACAAAGACACCTATGACAAAATGTATACTATAATGGGGGAACTGTGCCAGCCATGATGGTTGAAACTGACGAAATGCACCTGAACCATATGGACGAGTTCGGGGATAAACAGATACATCAGAGTTTGGATCTTTGCTTAGGATACAGTATTTCTCTTCCCTGCTGAGGTCACGCAAGCTACCGCTCCTTAGATGTAATATTTTTCCAATATCACACTCAGTAGCAGATTCACTGATTTCAGCAGGCATAACCATAGATTCAACTCCTATACACACATCATGTAGTTGGTAGAAAATGTATTGGTTGTGATAAAGAGAGTAGCTACTGTACATTTATCAGTGTAGTTAGCTAGCTAGCTATGAATAATATATTATACATAATAGGTGTTAATAACAGCTCATGGCTTAGTCCAGTCACCTGGTAAATCACTCTCATCAGTATCATTATGAGTGCAGATCTGGGAGTCAGAGGCTGAGTTCAAGATTTCCTCTACTTGTACATCACCATCATCATTACAATCACTGGAAGCAGGCCCAGTCTCTGAACAGTCAGCTAGATTCAAAATTAGTTCACCAGCAGGGAGACTGAAGCTTACCTTGCGCTATTTTCTTGGAAAAGAAGGATGACAAGGAGCACTGCTTTCTTTTCATGATAGCTAGCTTATATCTACACTAAGTGCCAATTAATAGCAGAGCTAAAAAGTGCCATGTGGCAATTATATTGACCCCGCCCACAAATGATTGATATGCGATTGCATGCAGTAGTCGGAGTTAGTCTCGCGGGGCCAGACCCTTTACCCAACCGCTACGTTCTCCCAGCGTAGCGGTTGGGTCGGAGCATGCGAGCTGCGATCTCGAGACTTCTGACCTGAAGTGAGTTACTTTAGCTAAGTTACTAAAAGGGGGTTTCAATGGAAACCTTGGAAACCCCTCTAGATCCGCCACTGGACTTCCTAGACTTAACTATCTACAAAGGAGAAAGATACAAACAACATGGCATACTAGACATCAAACCATTTTTCAAAAAGACCAAATTCCAATACTTGCCCACCCAAAGAAAACATTTAAAAGTCTAATAAAAGGAGAACTCACCAGACTCCTCAGAGCTTGCTCAGATAAACAGGAATACCTAAATGTACAACAAAAAATATACAAAGCATTTAAAGACAGAGGATACCCACCCTCCCTAATTAAAAGTGTACAAGCCTCAGTACCCTATGAGAATAGACCACAAATGATTGATGAGAAAGATAAACAACCCTGCCCATATGACACCTTCCTGGTTCTCCAATACACACCAGATATGAACACTGCCCAATTACAATCAATCCTAAAGCCAACAGCTACAGAAGAACCTAACATTCCTAAACCTTGCCTCAGCTTAAAGAAAAGCAAGTCCCATAGGCAAAACTCTAGTTAAAGCCAAACTAAAAGAATATAATGACCCCCCTGAATCCACAGAGCCTGTAATTATCACCACAACTCCCAACATGAATGGACACTCTGCAGGATGTGCCACTCCAGGCTGTAAATGCTGCAGAGCCATGTCTAGAAAACCAAGAATAACCTCATCATCCAACTATAAGTCCTTCCCCACCCCCATGCACACCAATTGCAACTCCTCCAATGTCATCTACCTCCTAGAATGTACTAAGTGTACTAACAGGAACCAATATGTGGGCCAAACTAAAAGAACCTATCACAAAGAATAGCTGGACACAGAGCAGCATGCAGAATTAAAACAACCCTACCTATATATAAACACTTCTCAAGCTCTAAAGACCACATATTCAACAGAGATATCAAACTCACCATCCTGGAGAAGACCACTGCTAACAACCTAACTACCAGAGAAAGCTACTGGATCAATGCCTTGGATACAATACACCCTAGAGGCCTCAATAGCCGTTTTGAATGAATTAAATTAAATTAAATTAACACCTAGCTCTGGAAGCTACCCCATCCAAGCAACCAAGCAACGCTAACAAGCTAATGAGCCCCTCCCACCCTTCCACGCTACGGAGAACGCCCACCCAGAGGCCAATCAAGTCGGAGCTGCCAACCACAGCTACAATCTAAAGACACACCAAACATCACAAGACAGCGGACCAATCAAATCATCCTACTGATTTCTTTATACATCACCTCCACGTGTCATTTTTTCATTATTGTCACCCTGAAGAAGGCTACTGCCAAGCCGAAACGTTGGTGCTAGAATTTTATATTCTATTTTAAATAATAATTAAAAGATCGACACTCGCCGCTGTCAATTGAACAATTATTAGCTAGTTTATTTACACGCGGAGCTGAGCTACCAGATTAGAGCGATGCCTCCGAAGACACGAAGCAAAGTAGGCGAAGGATCGTCCTCCAATGGGCCCAGGCAAGCAGGACCTCAACAACTACTGCAGTTGATAAATTCCTGCTCAGCCAGGCCTGTCGCCCCAACCCTAGCCCTAGCCCCTAGCCCCCCGCCATCCTTCCTAACTATCTTTTCTACCTCAGCCGTCTTTTTACTTTGCCTGATATTTTTTGCATTTTTCCTTTTGTTTACACTGTATTTCTCTTTGTATATTGTGCTCAGACTTCAGGGCTGGACCCTTTACCAGGACCAGTGTTTGGAACCTCAGGAGACTGGTGCTCCTGCGCACAACTTTTTCCCCTCAATATTTAAACTCACTTTTTATTTCTCTCTCTCATTCTGCCTTGACAAAGACTCCCTCAAAAGTCGAAACGTTGGCAATTTGTATTGTATTCTAATTTTAATATATCAACTTAACTCAGTGAAGTCATTGTACCTTGGGAATAAGAAGCAATCAGCAGCTAATTAGTTTTTCTAAAGTTTTTCTACTATTTATTTATTTTTCTACTCCTGCGGGCAGGTTTTTTCTACATCATTAGTTAAGGACAAGGACCAGCTTAGGAACATTTAGCCCTGCGCCAAATCCCCAGTGAAACTTGCGTCTGAGACCAAGGTTCAGTGTGAGTGACTTTGTGCCGTATGTGTGTATTGGTGTACCGTTAACAGCCTGGAGACAAAAATCTTGGCGATGAGAACGATCTGCCTGTGTCGGAGGAATGACACTAACATCTGCGCCTGTATCGACGAGGAATCGAGTACCAGAAGACTTGTCAGATACAAAGAAAAGGCGACTTGAAGAATGGCCAGCGACACCCGTCGCTGCTAGTGTGTGGCCTGTTCCTTTCACCCAATCACATGGTGGCTTGCACTTCTTGGCTGCAGTACCGTACTTCTGGTAGTACCAACAGAGTGCTTGAGGTCCAGTAGGACGAGGTGAACTTGAGCGAGAAGTAGTCCGTTTGGGTGTACAACTAGGTTTATGAAGTGTCTGGATGGTCTCCTGAAGCTGAGATACTTGAGCACGGAGTTGCTCAACTTCTGAAGCAAGAGAGGAAGTCGTGTCCACTGAGGCAACTGAAGACGGCGTGGCTACCTCCAGTATTTTATCAGCAAGTTGCGCAAGCTGAGACAGGCTAACGGAGTCGTCAGTGGAAGCTAAGACCATTCTAGCTTGTGATGGAAGCCTCTGAAGAAAAAGCTCCCTCAAGAAGGCACTGTCAGTGGCGGCATGATCACCCATGAGTTGCTCCATCCGTCTGAGAAGCTGCGTAGGCTTCCGGTCTCCTAGTTGTTCACCGGTGAATAGTTGCTGCAGTCGGTGTTGATCGGATTTAGCAGTACGTTGAATTAACTCTCTGCGCAAGACATCGTAAGGGTTGTCTGTCGGTGGCCTGAGAATAAGGTCCCTGATCTCCACGGCTACGTCGGGCGAGAGCGATGCTATGACGTGGTCGAACTTCGTTTTCTGTAGGGAAATACCCCGTGTGGTAAAGGCCGCTTCCACCTGGGCGAACCACACTTCCGGGTCCGAAGGCCAAAATGGCGGAATCTTGAGGCTGACCGCGGATATATCAGTTCTACTAGCAGGAGTAGCGGCTGACGAAGAGGAAGAATCTCCCGAGTCGGTCATATCGGCGCCCGTCGAGGTCACCAAATATTGGAAGTGTAGCTATAGTTTACGTCCAATATCTAACTAGTTTGGAACTACAACTACTTAGCCAATCAAATATGATTATTCACGTGATTCGGACTCTACAGAAGGTAAGGGACGACGATGAAAACAAAATCAGGTAAGGGATGATAGTTCTGGAAAATGCTAAAGTGAGTTTACTACAAACTCGTTGCTGATATACTGCTGATCGTGTGTTCAAGAGGTTTGGTGTACTCAAACAGGTCCTTAAGATTGGGAACTTCCTTCTTGGTCGCGAGGTGCTTAGTCCACTCATCTTGGAGGCGTGGAGTGAAATCTTCACAGACGAGAGTGGTGAGATACTGTGATAGGGTGGCACAGCCGCATTCCTCCATCGCTTGGTATGGAATCAGGACTCGCTCTCTCAGCCTGGCAAAGCCTTCCTCGCTGAAGTCGATAGGTTCCCTGTGGATTGTCTTCTTCACCAGGTGAGGAAATACCTTCATCGCGCATCCATATTTGTCAATCAGAGCCTCCATGGCCTTGGCATAGCCATCATCAGAGAAGGAATGCAGACGAACTATCCTCTCTGCCTCTTGGTTGTTCATCGAGTTGAGGAGCAGGCACACTTTCTCTCTATCACTGAATGAGCTGCCTCGTGACTCAAGTGCGGAGGTGAACAGCTTGTGAAAATGAGTCCACTCTATGGGATTTCCTGAAAACTTGGGGAGCTCCAACTTGATTTTTGGTCCACTGCTTGATCAAAGATCCCTTGACGAAGAGTCAGGCTCGGCAGTGCGTCTGTCCCGATGTTCTTGTGCTCTCTTTTCCCGACATATGTTGAGCTGACGATGGCTCTCTTCAAGTTTAATCTTAAAACTTTCTCGTAAGGCAACAATGTCTTCATCCTCTATAGTGAGGGTCTGTTGAAGAAATGTGTTTAGCCGCTTCTGTATTCGGGAACAGTCTTTCTCAAATTCCGCTATGTCAGGGTTAGCAGTATCTGAAAAGGTATCATGCTCTGCACATAGCTGTAGAGCATCAACAAGGCCGTCGGAACCGCTGAGGCTGGTGAGGTTTCGGCCTCACCACTTTTTTGCCGAAGTGGGCGTGGTTTTGTTTGCGCGAGCACTTATTATCACGTTGCTTTTTAGCTTAGGTAAAATGGCATCGATGTTTGAGTCCAAAGGTGAACTATGATTACTTAATTTTCCACACCATTGACTTTGTTTACCAAACTCAAATTCTATTCAATTTATTCACACTTTCAATTTATATAAACTTATGGAAGTCTACCTGCATACAATGTTTTTTCTTTTTTCCTGTGTACTTTACTTTCATCACCCCACCTTGAGCATGCCTATAAAACTACCAGTCATTCAGTCATTTTTTAGTTGTTGTTCTTGTTCTAGTCGTTGTGATTACATTATATTGAAGAACCTCGTGAACTAACCTTACCACTACCTAACTAACCACCATTGTGAGTGTAGCCAGAGCTAAAATACAGTCAACTAGCTACTAAAGTTTTGGCTGCATTCAATCATCCATGAAGCCTAGAAAGCTGCAAGTGCCAGTACTTGGAACAGAGCCGCACCAGCCATCCTCTCTTCCATTTAAGTTCCCAAGGAGAGAATTTGGGAAGAAAAATGTCGTAAAAAGATCGGTTTTGCTACAATGTCAGGTAAATATGCTGGAGTAGTTGCTAAAGTATTAAAAGAAGAGCCTAATGCTTTGTACACACACTGTTATGGCCATTCACTCAGCCTTGCATGTGGAGATGCAATCAAACATTCTAAAATTATGAAAGATTCACTTGATACAACTCATGAAATCACAAAACTTATAAAGAAGTCCCCACGTAGAGTTACATTGTTTGAGAAACTGAAAAGTGAGTTGGCCCCTGATACACCTGGTGTTAGAGTTCTTTGTCCAACAAGATGGACAGTAAGGGCAGACTCCTTAAAGAGTATCTTAGACAATTTTAAAGTTCTTCAAGAATTGTGGGAAGAAGCTATTGACTCAGGGTGGTGAAATACTAAAATGTTTAACCGCTTTACAAATCTTTTCCCAAAATAACTTAAAGATGTCATCAGAACGTATAGATTCAAAGTCATGGAGGCCACTTCCTGACCTTCTGAGCTGATATGTCACTCTTTTGCAATAGTTATCTCTGTGTTTAAGAATCAAATGCCCTAAACAAATTCCAAAATAATAATCAAATGTCTTCATTTGAGATGCAACTCCATTTCAGTGTCTTTCAGGTTTGCCACGTCGTCGTAAAGCTCCTCGATGATTCGAAGAAGGAGATGCAGAGAGTGTGTTTCCTGAAACACCAGATGACTACTACAGACCTATCTACTTTGAAGCATTGGATCTCATCACCACTTCTATTACTGATCGATTTAATCGGCCTGGTTATAATGTTTTTCATAGTGTTCAAAATATTATTCTAAAAACAGTTCAAGGACTGGATTATGAAGCTGAGTTAAAGTGTGTGGCTAATTTCTATACGACTGATTTTAATTATGAATTATTAAGAACTCAGCTGGAGATACTGAGAGCTAATTTCACTCCAAATCAAACCTCTGTTAAAATCACAGACGTTACTGAATTCTTTAAAGCAATGACTCCAGGTCAGCGAGAACTTCTATCTGAAGTGTGTCAATTGTTTCAACTCCTACTTGTAATACCAGCAACTAATGCTGTCAGTGAAAGGTCCTTTAGTGCTTTATGAAGAGTGAAAACGTATTTGCGTTCGACAATGGCTCAAGACAGGCTGAATCACATCATGACTTTGCATATTCATCGAGGTCTTACTGATGATCTAAGCTTGATTGGAAGTGCTAACCGATTTATTCATGGAAGTGATCATAGAGAACAGATTTTTGGGAAATTTGTGGCAACAAATGTGATTGAAACTTTTTATTTGTAAACATAAATTAAATTTTCTTGAACAATGTTTGAAACTTTTTTTTAAAATATAAATTAAATTTTCTTGGCTAATAATTGGCCGTGATTATTTGTAAATATCAATTAAATTTTCTTGACTAATATTGGCCTCACCACTTTGTATTTGCTTCCGACCCCCCTGATCAGTGTAGTGGGCTTGAACAACACGTAGCTCCTCGACTCGTCTCTGCAGTCCAACGTGAGCATCTGACATGTCGAGGGCTGTCTCCATTTCCTCAGCAAGTTGAGACTCAGGCGTTTCCTTTTCTGCTAGGAGCTGCTCGTATCGCGCTTGGAGGGCGTTGTAGATTCGTATTTCCTTAAAGAGGTCCTCTTGAAGGTTATTGAGTGTCTTACTACTGAGAGTACTGATTCTTGTAGCTTCTGCATTTGTCTTCAACCTGGTGATCCTGCCCTTTCGAGAAGACCTCTTGACCTTAATTACTTCTAGACGAGTAATATCAGCAATGGAGGAGATTTCGTCCATGACTTGCTGTGGAAGTCGAAATTGTTTTGAGCCAGAACTGTAGGAGACGAATACGAAACACAGATGATGCTTGAGTCAGAGCTGCTGAAGATGCCTGACAGAGATGCCAAGATGATGAATACTTGTGGTGAAGAATTAGTTCTGGAGGCGAATGGTCGCTGAACCAAAGCCAACAAGACTTGATGAAAATTGAATATTGACTTGAAGTCCAAAATTTCGGTGAAGTCAAAGACTCGCCGTGGAGAGTTAACACGAAGTTTCGTAGTAGTCAAAGAATCGATGTGTAGATAATTGATTGACGTCTCAAATTTCGTTGAGTCGAAACTGGTTGTGTTGAAGTGATGTCCGGCGCTGTGAAGGCTGGTCCCGGAGTATTTGAAGTCGTTGATGAGTTGCTGCAAAGTTCTAACAGCACAGTGGAGAGGTGAGCTGGAACGGGTCGGCGTCTGGAATGGCGTCGAGTATCCGGCTCGAAGGACCATGTACGGGAGCGCGTAAATTCTCACGTAAATGGCCTTGACTCGAAGGACCGTGTGGCCTATCAAAGTCTCTGCCCACAGCGCACAAGTTAAGGTTACCAGTTTGCTCATTAATTATTCATGAGTGAGAGAGACAAGTGGCCGTATGGTAGATCCTCGCTCAACGTCAAGCCACTAGCAGGTAACCCGGTTAGTTTGCTTAAGGTTTTAACTTTAATAGGCAAATTCAGGTATACAACTTACAAGACTTATAAAAATAAGTGTAGTGGATGATACAAACAAAAACAGTAACTCATGAATAATTAATGAGCAAATTGTATACCGTAACCTTAAGGCCCCACGTCCAGCGTGAGAGAGACAATGGCCGTATGGTAGATCCTCGCTCAACGTCAAGCCACTAGCAGGTAACCCGGTTAGTTTGCTTAAGGTTTTAACTTTAATAGGCAAATTCAGGTATACAACTTACAAGACTTATATGTGGATGACTTGTGATACAAAGTCAGTGGGTGCATATGGCTATGAATATGATTAAGAGCTAATGATATTGGTAAGGTGAAACATGTGGGTACAACTATGAATATTGTTAATGAGATGGGTAAAGTGAGGTGTGAGAGTTCAATAGTGAGTCTTCTAAGAGTCTGGCCCTTGTTCGGATGTGGTGGCACGACCCGAACATTTACTACGAGCAGTTAAGAGGTTCAAATTGTGTGGGAAGAATCTGAGTACAGTTCCTGCCAGTGCGATATCAGTGGAAGAGATTGACATGGTCGAAGTTCTCTGGGTCACCCATGTTCAGAAGAAGATAACCGAACAGAAGGATTTTCAGGCTCTGAGAAATCAGCTGAGATTGTTTCAAGATGATCACGACTTGTGGAGATGTGGGGGGAGACTACACAATGCTGACATTCCATATTCTGTGAAATATCCGATCCTACTGGAGCGTGGTCATCCCTTCACGGAACTGGTAGTGAGGCGTGCTCATGTGAGAGTGTGCCATAATGGAGTGAAGGAAACACTTACTGAGGTGCGCAGCTTGGCACGAGCTATTATACACAAGTGCGTAATTTGCAAGAAGCTAGAAGAAGCACCCTATGATAGTCCAATAGCACCACCTCTGCCTCCATATCGACTTAAGGATGATCCAGTCTTCACGTACACAGGAGTCGATTTTGCTGGCCCACTACATGCCAAGGGTACAGGAAGTGGCAAGGTCTGGATTGTTTGTTTACGTGCCTTGTCACAAGGGCGGTTCATTTGGACATTGTTTTTGACATGTCAACTGATGCGTTTCTGAGGTGTCTGAAGCGATTTGCAGCCAGGCGTGGCCTTCCCCGCAAGATTCTATCGGATAATGGAAGCACATTCAAAGCCGCTGCAAAGTTCATAGCAAGTGTTTTTAGAAATGAGATTGTGGAGCAGTACTTGTCGTCCATGAAGTGTCAGTGGGTATTCAATATAGAGTATGCCCCATGGTGGGGTGGGGTGTTTGAAAGAATGGTACGTGCAACCAAGCGCTGTCTTCGGAAGATGATTGGGAGATTGCCTTACTGGAGATGAAATGCTCACAGCAGTGACAGCGGTGGAAGGTGTGATCAATTCTAGACCCCTCTTGTACATCTCATCTTTGGACATTGAAGAGCCACTCACACCTTCCCACCTCCTAGTTAAACGGCGGATGCTCAATCTTCAACACGATCTAGATTCTGTTCCTGATCCGAATGATGAGGATTTTGAAATCAATGCCAGTCAACTGACCAAAAGAATGAAGCATCTCGCCAATCTTATTGACCATTTCTGGAAGCAATGGAGACCGGAATATTTGAGTGAGCTGAGGGAGCGCCATCAATACCAAGCCAAGAAAAATCCGACCTCTGTTCCAAACATCAAGAAGAGAGACATCGTCATTGTTCATGATGAGTCACTACCACGTGGACTTTGGAAACTTTGCCGAGTCCAGGAGGTACTTACTGGTCGGGATGGACTACCTCGAGGAGCGCTTGTACGAGTGGCAGTTCAACGGAAGCAACAGAAATTACTGAAAAGGCCTTTGAAGCTTCTTTATCCTCTCGAGATAACTCCTTCAGAAATCCAATGGGATAATACAGCGGAATCAGACTACAAAGCGGAGTCAGACTCTACGGATAGTACCAGTCAACCAGCACACAAGACTCGTCGTCCGCGTGCTGCAGCCGAAAGAGCTGAAGTGAAACGAAAGATGTGGATACGTGAACTGCAATCTACAACCGATGAGTGACATTTCAAGTTAAACCCTGCATAGTAATCAACCTTTAGTCTTTTAGTTTATCATAACAATGTCTTGTATCATATCATAATTTGATTTGTGCCTGTCCTGTTCTCAGTTTACCATGTTTGGTCAACGGGAGGGAGGATGTTGAACATCTAATTTTGTACTTAGCGGCCGGTACGGGGTCGTCACGAGTACGAGTATTTTGAGATTTATGGAACGCATGAAAAGGAGAGAAGTAGTTTGAATCTAGTTGCATCGGGTTGCTAGCTAGTATTTGTGACGAAATTATAGAACGAGGGGCATTGATCCTGAGTCGCTTCAGTATCAAGCAAGTCTATAACTTCCACAGCACTGTAACTGGTAGACGCCATCTTTCCAAACTGACTTCGAAAAAAAATTTTTTTTTGCATAGTTACCTGGATCACACGACACACTCACTTTTTTCCTATGATGTAATAAGCATTACCTAAGACTGTACGTAATGGGGAGGCCCCCAGTTGAACTGGCGATTTTATAAAAAAAAAAGAAGACAGTAAGTCAAACCGCAAAGTCTTGGTCGGCAAAAAAGCGGTTGTTTCAATGTGTTATGGAAGGCTACCAGGCTCAAGCAATTTTTCGCTGCTTCTACAAAGCTCTGGAGATGACTGGATCCATAAATGAAGATGCTGTGAAGAAGGTAACTTTTTTTTAAATTCGACGGAGAACCGATGTTGTTGTTTTTTGCCGAGGAAGAAATAAACGCAACTGCTGTGAGGTACTGTCGAAGCAGTCCTGGCTGAAAGCTATTTTAGATGCTTCTCCAATGCATTGGGCACCTGTGTATGCAATCTGAAGGTTCTAGCTATAAAGTAACTATTTTTTTTAATTCGGAGAAGCCAACCGGTCTTCACCCGCTTCTAAGCGGGATCCGGTACGAAAGGGTTAATATTGACGGTCAAAAGTTTGGACAGTTACAATACTTTACTTTAAACCCACAACCTGCTGCAATTATTAAAATCTTTGAACCAACTGGTGCTACACTATTAGGACGTGCTGGCCATTCATGTCGGCCAGCTTTGCAAATTCACAAACGGTTAAATTGCCTGAGCATGTTTGTCCATGAAATAAAGCCTCCATGTGATGACAATGAAGTCAAAATAGTGCCTATATGTAGCATTGAAGGGAAAGCAATTCATCTCAAACTATTCAATTCCCAATTTGACTATGTTCTCCAACAACCCAACATCTATGAACATAATTAACATTAAACTGCCTTTTCTAGTGTCTGTTCATTAAATTATATGTAAGAGTTTGTCATAATAAACGTTTCCTTTATTTTGCACTGAATTCGTGTTTAGCAATACTATTGTGTGAGGACTACAATATTTAGGTTCTAGTATGAATACAAAATTGGTGATTCTAAAGATTCTTGTAAGAGTCATGCTAGAATACACTTAAGATTTTTTGCTAATATCCGACTTAAAATGCACGTAAGATCTTTAAAGATTCTTGTAAGAATCTTGTAAGAATCATGCAAGAATACACTTACTATTTCTTGCTAATTTCAGACTTAAAATAAACGTAAGATCTTTAAAGATTCTTGTAAGAATCATGCAAGAATATACTTACGATTTCTTACTAATATCCGACTTAAAATGCACGTAAGATCTTTAAAGATTCTTGTAAGAATCCTTCAAAGAACCTTGCAAGAATATTCATGCATATCTTAATCAGTATTTGTCATCTAATTCTTATAAGATCATGCAAGATTCTTACAAAAATCTGACAAGAATCTTGCAGGAATATTCTTGCAAGATACTTGCAAGGAAATTCTGAGAAGTCATGCAAGATTGTAAGATCTTGCAAGGTTTTTTCAGTAGGGTTCAGGGGTTGTGGTGCTGGACTACAGAAGAATCTTGGCAAAGCTGGGGAGTTTCTGTGTGGGAAAGAATGACTGGCAGCTCAGCGAATGAAGTTTTTGTCAATGCTGCAAATTCTTCTGAGAAGAGAGTCGAAAAAGATGGGAAGCGAAAATCATCAGAAAAAGCTAAGGAATGCAGAATGAGTAAGTATTCTCAAAATGATGATTCAATTGCAGCTCGCAAAAAAAAAAATATACATATTGAGCGAATATACCAAGATGTGTTGTGGTGGAAAGAACAGATTCCTAAACTGAAGGACTTCTATTTTGGTGCTTTACTCCCAGAGCTTGCAAGTCCAAGACAGGGGATAGGCTGTATCAGGGAGCCTGAAGTAGCAACCATAACTTATATTGATTAAATACTCTTACCATAATTTATTCATTTCTTTTCATTGACTTGTATTTGTTTCTTTATTACTGTTTATTTTATTATTATTTTATTGTTGTGGTTATATTTTTGATTATTTTAGTCTCATCCCCTTGGAATTGAACTGTTATCAATCTACTAAGTACCTCTATTGCCACTAAACCACTAGTACAACCAAAGTACAACCACAAGTACAACCACCAGGGTAGCACCTTGATGGGTAACCGTAACCTTAAGGGTGGCCGCACACCGCCCACGCAATTTTTACCGGTTGGTTGCTAAGCACGATTCTGCTACTTTCTTTATTTACAGGGCTACTCTACTATACTAGAAGGATAAAGTACCTGCCGAAGATACTGCACACCGACTTTGGAGTGAATCTGAAGGAAATATCATGGCCCCGATGTAAAACTTTGAAACAACTTTTTGGAGCGGTGCGGCAAGTTGGAGCTCCAGAATTTTGTACGCCGCTAGCCAAGACGATACTCTAGGGCAACGAGTTTTTTTCCATTTCAATATTACTTTATGATTTATTTACATTTTTTTCCTTTTATAAGATTTTGAAAAATTCAAATTGTGGTGCCCTTCTTTTTTGTGTGTTCTACACGTGTGCAAAAAATATAGTCGTTCTCATTATTTGATTCCAAGGAAAACTGATTCAAAATTGGATACATCTATTCCACTCGCAATTCATATGAAATAACCCCTCCCCCTATTTTTCTTACGATATCTATACGAGCAATAATAAATATCAGTTTGAGCGGCTCCAAAAAGAGCCCCCCTTCGGCAAAACAAAACAAACATCAACGCTGTAATAACAAGAGAGTTTGCAATAAAGGCAGTTTCGTGGAAACGGTGAAGGTTTCAGAGTGTGTTGCCGGGCCCTCTGCCTCGTCGAATTGAGCCTGCTGAATCCTGCCGCTCAAATGAGGAGTTCGAGGAGTTCTTTGCGTTGGACATGACCATATGGAACCTGCAGTTGAAGACACTACAACAGAAGGTTTGTGTAACACAAATCGTTCAAGAATACTATATGTAACATAAACAAGAAGAAAGGCAAAAGTAACTTCCCTTTGTGTAGTGAGTAATTTAGCCACTATGATATAAATATCACAGTGTTTTCCATTCCCGCCACATGGAGGCATTACCCATGGGAACTAAAATTGTTAAAATGTTGGCTGGAATACTGCACAATAAAGATGCATGTTTTAAATGTAGTAAAGGTATATCATTGAAACGTACAAGAAGGGTCTGTGAGACTCTACTAGCTACTATGCTAGGGAAGCCGCATCACTGCCTGTTGCAACTTCTCCCTCAAAACTTTGCTCCTCACGCCCTTTTCCTTTAAAGTTGAGAGAAAGCCCTCCTTGTCAGTGGTGTCCCTCAAGTGCACCAAATCTGTCAATGCAATGCCCAGAGTGTCCAGCCTTGTAGCTTGTGGTGCTGTAATGCAGTTCCCCAATCCCTTTGTTAAAGCCATCTTACGATGGTGAGCACGTTTTTGTTGTACCCACTGTCTCAGTTCTATGCTAGGATGGCGAATTCTAGTTTGGAGAGGCAGTTGACCAACTTTGGGTGGGTAAGTACAGCTTCCATAGCCTGTACATCTGGTAGTGCTCGATGTGCTCCTATTAATTTTAGATTGTGTATGCCCAGGACAAGAATACAATTTGTAACTTGCCTTCAAAATCCTTCCCCACTATTTTATTGTGTAGCTTGCCCATTGCCAGAGAAATCCCTTTTAGATGCTCATGTCCATCCTTCTTCATCTACAATGCAGGTATTGTATATATATGTATATAATATTGTCTAATAGAGTAGTTAAACTTGATTACCACACGTAGAAGAGGTAGTGGATCACTAAAATGAACATTATGGTTTTCAAAGATTGACAAAGGTATATCCCGGCTTTCCACTTCTGACAATAAAATTGGGAAGTCGAAGCTGAAACCATTGTGAGCAACTAACACTACATGTATATTGAAATGCAATAAATCAAACACATTTGAAAACAAATCAATGGCTATACCAGGGAAGTGAGAGGTACTAGTGGCGTCGCTGACCTCAGCAGTAACCGAAGTTACCCACTGTAGGAATTGGAGTAGTACTAATGAGAGAGGCTGTTCATTCCTGAGCATAGCTTGGGAAATGCCAGTGATTCTAGTCACTGGATTGATATTTATTTACAACATAAGGTGTATATACTATTATTGTTAATATTATTTTATATATATATATATATATATGTATAAATTACCAGGTGCAGGAATACGTCGGGTGGTTCTGACCAAACTGGAGAAAGTTGGTTGCTGCAATGGTATTGGGCATGCCACAACCTTCGCTGCAATGTCTGTGATGTGATCACTGTAGATGCTCAGCCCTGTCGCTTCACAATCATAGAAGATAAGAAGAGGATGATCGTCACTTCCAATGTCAACACCATCATCATCATCATCCTCTTCCAACTCCTGGTGTTCCACCTCAGGACTGGCATCTACAGTGCCTTCTTCAGCAGACTGGAGCTCTACAGACATGGACTCTCCCAAGCCATCTCCAGTATATTCCCCAACATTATATCCAGCTCGTCGTAGCCTCTCCATATAGATTTTCTCCAGCTCATACCGAGCTTTCTTAGCCTTCTGTAAGTTTCTATTAAGAATAGGTGATATAGTATTTTATATATGATTTTTGCCAGTAAATTAATAGCTGATACTTACCTTTTGTGGAGGTATAGTTTAGTCGACCTCTTGCAGCACTTCTTTACCCACTCCCTTTGCTCCTTCAATATGGAAGTGACTGCATTAGCTGGCATGTCAACCCCCATTTTTAAGAAGCAAAGTGCTTTCCAGATTGGTCCAAGATTCTGTTTCAATATGAGTGTAAATTAATTTTTTGGTTACCTTTATTTTGTTATATATGTATATTTATTGCAGCTTTGATATTTTTACTTGAATATTTCCGCATCACGCGAGCGTTCTGTATTCTCCCATATTGTACGGTTTATATTGTACGCTCCTTGTAGCGCGCGCGTAGCGAGTAAAATCAATGAAAATTGTATTGTAACCGGTTGAGAAAAATTTCAAAGAAGCAATAAATCACTTATCACACTCGTCGTACAATATGGGAATGATATTTTACTCTCACGCCACATTTTCACTCGCCTTTGGCTCGTGAAAATATTTTGCGTGCTTGTAAAATATTTTCCCATATTGTACTCTGACTCGTGCTATAAGTATTATATATATATATATATATATATTATATATAATATTAATTTTTGTTGTTCATTTTTTTTCCAGCTAACCTTATGACATATTGCCATGTTCGTCTTGCAAACATAATGGGTGTGAGACAGATCAGTCCGCTTGTCGCGGTAGACTAGTGCCAGACCATGGAAACCTTCAACTGTGTTTGTTGTCAGTCTGCCATGATCTGACACATAGTCTTGCGGGTATGCAGACATTTCTTCCAAAAGAGTGGAAAATCCTGCAACCTGCGACTTGCAGGTAAAGTAGTTTTTTGACCTGTATGGAGTTCCATCAGGATTCACCTAATCCGCAACAACAATAATTTTTTAATGTTATAAACTTCATTGTCTACCTTAGGATGGTAACACCAGGATGATGTGTGCTTATCATGGCAATAATGCTCGATGAAATTCATGATTCCCTTCGAAAAAGCCTCCAAAGGGTTATCTGCCCCCTGGACATCATCCGAAGCAATATGGGGGCTCAGAGCTGACTTGCACGAATTCAGCATGCCATCTGACATCCGTCTGCATTGGAACTGGTCCGCCTTGCACTACATATTAAAGTAATATATGATTTATTTATTTAATTATTTATTTATTTATTTTTTAAATACGCAAAATGTGTATGTTTACCTCGCACTTATACTTCTTTATTTTTTCCAATGCATTGTGCAGATTCTTGGTACTATGGTTGCTGCAATAAGTTATCATTCCTTCTGGAAAATATCGGCAGAAGGTAGCATTGGTGGCCGAGTCTTTGTCGCAGACGAGTTCTTTAACATAAAACCCAGCCTCCTTTGATTTGCCGAGAAGCTCATCGAGCATGTCCGTTTCGGCTCCAGCTGAGGTTCCTGTCCAGTTGTGTCCTGGACCACGCTTGGTTCTGTGGGCAAACCAAGCGATGTTCCCAGTGGAGTAGTCATGGAGTGTGGCAGAGGAGTTATTGGAGTAGTGGCCCCGAGTCAGGTAAAATCCATCAAATGAAGCCATCCATTTTTTACTTTCACCTTGCTCCATTATTTCCTTCCTTACCTGACTACAGGACCACTCTGCCAAGTCAAAGACACACTCCTCCAACCTCTTCACAATCCGACTCCACTGGGTACTGGAACATGCCGGGAAGCCTAGCAATCCTCCTATGCATTCATAGTCAGCATGTATGTTACCCGTTATCAAGAATGACAACACTGGGTAATATTGCCGCCATGAACACATAGAGTCATGGATCCTCATGTGTTCGGAACTCTGTAGGTGTATGCTGCCAGTGGACACGATTTCCGAAATTTCATCCACTAAGTCACTAGGGAATCCCACATGTTTGGCAGCAGTGACCAATGCTTGTGCAACTAATGAGTTGCCTTCGACTTCCTGCAAAACAGGTATGCTGACAATCTACTGGGATTTTTTCTTCTTATTGTAGCATTTATATTTAACATTAATTTTTCTACTATGCTCACCAGTAGCAGTTACTATTATTATTATTATTATTATTATAGAACTGACCAAAGATGAGGATAGTTCTGGCTCAGCAGTAGTGCTTTCTGACATTTCAATCACATTGCCAGGACTATCAGTGAAGGATTCGTGAACTTCAGTAAGACTGTAATGCTGAACATTTTTACATCATAATTTTATTTAATAATTTATGTATTCCTTTTTTTTTTTTTTTTACTAACCATGAGTCCAGGACAGTAAATGGAGGAATCCTGAATGTTAGCAGGACTTCCAGGGACAGAATCCTAAAAATTGTGTTGTTGCATCATAGATTTATATTTTATTTATGCGGCAAACCATGTGTGGATTGCTGGGACTGCAATAAACGGAATCCTGGACATCATCAGGACCATCAGTGATAGGATCTGGAATGTGGACAGGACTGGCAAGAATGGAATCCTGAAATAAATATTATTATTACTTTTTCTTTCATTTTTTTTCCTTTTTACAAACTGAGCAAGTCTAAATCCCTCAATGACCTAAGTGGGAGTGGCTTAGCTAAGCTACGAGGTAATTAACTTAACTACACTTTCAGTTTAGTTAACTAACTTTAATGAAATAGGGAAAGGTGTGAGATCGGAGAGAGAATAGACGATGAGCATGAATGCACATTGGCTGCGCTTTATGAAGGGCATGACGTGAATCAGGGTTCAGTGGTTATGATGAATCTCATTACCTGTGGCGGGAAATAAGATTCGGGTAAAGGGATGACAGATGTATTAGAAATGAATGGGGAGAGAGACAGGTACAGGTAAAGCATAAGATTAGAAATCAAATGACTAAGACAGGTACATACAGATAAACAAATGAAACATATATTGTGCATGATATTCAGTTTCAGTTACTCTGTGGTGTTACTTCCAAGCCGGCCGGGCTTGATTCCTCTGTTTGGGCGTAGAGCCCGAACATATTCCGGGGGGAGCAGCTGAGGGAGTCGCAGGTGCGTCGAGATCAGTTGAGTTGAGAGCAGGCGAGTCGTCAGATGCAGGAGATGCCGGATCGGGGTTGTCTTGGTGATGTTCAGCTTCGTCAGCGTCAGTGATGAGAGGAACCAGTCGTACGACGGGGCGACGGAACTCCTTGCCACGGCAGGTGATAGTGGCTACCCGGGAGATGCCATCGTCGCCGGGATGGAGCTTCGTGACCAGTGCGAGAGGCCATGACCTGGAGTGGAGGGATTCGTCTTTCCCTAATACCACTTGTCCGACTCGCAGGTTTCGTCCGGGGCGCAGCCATTTTGCTCGGGCTGCGCAGCTGGCGATGTAGGCAGCCAGCCAATGCTTCCAGAGGTCAGCTTGAAGTCTTTGTGTGAGATCCCACCGACGGAGCAACGACAGCTTCCCACTAGGGGGGTTCCTTGACGGAGGTGCACGGAGGGGCCGTCCTACCAGAAAGTGCCCTGGGGTCAGAAGATTACCCTCCTCCAGATCACCGGCCCCCACCGCCATCATCGGCCGTGAGTTGAGCACGCTCTCCACCTCGGTGAGGAGTGTCTCAAGCTCTGGCCAAGTCAGCGAATGGGGCGCGGCGACCTTTCGGAGGCCCATCTTCATGGCTTTGACGGCCGCCTCCCAGAGTCCCCCGAAGTGGGGCGCTCGTGGAGGGATGAAGTGCCACTGTATCTCAGCTTGTGAACAGTGGACTGCGAGGGCGTCCCGGAACTTCCTCGATCCGATCAGGTCTTGGATTGACCGGAGCTCCTCCGCGGCCCCAATGAAGTTGGAGCCGTTGTCCGTGTGCAGAGACGCCGGGCAGCCGCGACGTGCAGAGAAGCGGCGGAGAGAGGCAATGAAGTCCTCGGTCGTGAGCCGTTCGCAGAGCTCCAAGTGCACAGCCTTGGTAGCCATGCAAACGTACACAGCAACATAAGCCTTGAGATGTACAGGCTTCCTGGGGTAGCCGACGCGGAGCGTGAAGGGGCCCGCAAAGTCCACGCCAGTGTGGAGGAACGGTGGAGCAGGTGTGGTTCGAATGGCCGGCAGCATGCCCATGGAGTGAGCGAGGGGGCGCGCCAGCACCTTCTGGCAGGTAACGCAGAGTCTTGACACTTGTTTCAGATAGTTGCGCACGCCCAGGATCAGATACTTGGTAGAGAGGATGACGGCGAGCGTCGAGGTGCCGGGGTGGCCGTTGGACCTGTGAGCAGATACAGCAAACAACTTGGTTAGGGGGGAGGAAACAGATAGGGGTATGAGCTTTTGTGGAGCAGTGGGAGCGTCGGGTTTTCGGACTCGACTCAACACCAGCATTAGCCCTGAGGCCGACATGGAGAGGTGATAGTGGCGAAGAGGATGTCCTGCAGGTAGGGGAGACTTGGTCTTGAGAGCATGAAGGAGTTGAGGGAAGGACTGCTGTTGCGCTAGGGCAAAGAGCAGGATCTTGGAATGATTCAGTTAGTCGAGGGTGAGGGAGCCGGCTACTTTCGGCGAAGAGCAGCGACAGTTGCAGAGAAACCTAAAGACATAACATATAACACGCACAAGTTTGGGAAAAGAAGAACACATATTTGACAGATAAGCAATGAAAGCTTTGAGGGAAGGCGGTATGGAGTGGTCAGGTTTGACGGAGGCAGAATTGATGGAGATGGCAGGTTTGGAGCGGAATGGCGGTGGCCAGGAGGCTACCGGGAGCGACAGCCACGGAGGTCCTTGCCACCAGAGGTCCGAGTTCAGCAGTTCTACGGCTCGGACACCTCGGCTGGCCAGGTCTGCCGGATTGTCCTTGGTTGCCACATGGCGCCAGCGGTCCGGTGGTACAAGGTCTTGTATCATAACCACTCTGTTGGCGACGAAGCGATTCAGAGATGGAGGCGCCTTGGGCAACCAGAAGAGCACAATCTCGCTGTCGGTCCACGCGTGAGTAGCAGAGAGAGGCAGGTCGAGAAGTATGGAAATGTGCTTCAGCAGTCTGGCCAGCAGCAGGGTGCCGCAGAGTTCGGCTTTCGGTACCGTGATCGGCTTGGTGGGGAGAACCCGAGCCTTGGCGATGAGGAGTGCGATGGAGATGCGATTGTCAGGTCCCTCCGACCGAGCGTAAATAACAGCACCGTACGCCACGGTGGAGGCGTCGCAGAATGCATGCAATGTCAGATGAGAACCGTGAGCAGATGACGAGAACAGGTAACGAGGCACTGGGTGCTGGTGGATGCGTGGCAGATCTTCGATCCAGTCAGACCAGCGACGTTTCAGATCGTCTGGGACTTCTTCGTTCCACGTGAGGCCTCTCTTCCAAGTGTCTTGAAAGAGAATGCGGGCGGAGATGATGACGGGGGCGAAGAGTCCCAGGACGTCGAATACGCTGGCAGTGAAAGCAGCTATCAGTCGTTTGGTTACCTTTGCAGATTCGGGTGGAGTGTTGGGAGTCGCGACGAAGAGGGAGTCGGAGGCGGTATCCCAATGGACGCCGAGAGCCTTGTGGGCATCCGAGAAGGCGGCGTTGCAGTCGTCCTCCAGCAGTTCTTCGGGAATCAGCTGCCGAAGGTCCGGGTCGTTGGTCCTCCACTTGCGGAGATCGAGTCCGGCCTTGGCGCAGAAGGAGCGTAGGTCGTTGAACAATGAGAAGGCGTCCTCAGTAGTGCGGGCTCCAGATAGTACGTCGTCCACGTAAAATTCGTGGAACACCGCGTGAGCTGCCGCAGGATGGTCTTGGAGGTGATCCTGGGCATGCCGCCGCAGGACCTGGGTGGCCAGGAAGGGCGAGCTTTTTACGCCGAAGGTAAGCCGTCGCATTCTGGCATCCATGATCCTGCCGTCGGCTGCTCGGTACAGGAACCGATGCCAATCCCTTTCTTCCGCATTCAGCAGGATTCCGCGAAACATCTTGCTGATGTCCGCGGAGACTGCGGAAGGATGACATCTGAACCTGACCAAAACATCAGGCAGGGGGGGGGTACAGGTTGGGACCCGGTAGCAACTGGTCGTTGAGCGAAACACCAGTCGGAGTTCGCGCGGAGGCGTCGAAGACGGCCCTGAGCTTGGTTGTCGTCGAGCCCTCCTTGACAACCGCGTGGACTGGCATGTAGTAGCAAGGCAGTTTCAGATCAGTGGTGGGAACGTGTTCGGCGTGACCCAAGGTGAAGTACTCCTGGATCACCTCGCAGAATGATTGCAGTTTTCCGCGTTTCCTCAGTGACTTCTCGTTAGCGAGGAGACGGGATATGGCTTGGGGGCGGCTGTCTCCCAGTTCCGGTGGAAAGTCCGTCCGCGGGAGAGACACTGAGTATCTCCCATCTTCAGTTCGGTGATGAGTGGCGTCGAAATGATCAAGTGCAGCTTGCTCCTCGGGGTGCACCGTCGGAGCTTCCGGAACACGATCCAGCTCCCACAGCCGTGCTACATCAGCTGGGGTGTCGTTTGTGGTGGAGACCGTGTTGACGGCTGGGCGCGCACCGGCCTCAAGGGGGCACGAGAGGCAGAGCCCGAGGTGCGTGGGCAATGCCCCGAGTTCGCCGACCCTGAAGGGGGCGCCGGAGGTGAGGGTAGTCAGCTGGGAGATGCCGAGGACCAGGTCAACGCGTTCGCCGAGCTCCTCGTCGGCGAGCTTGAAGTGGCTCAATTCAGGCATCTTCCGAATCTCCTGAGCGTTCGCCGGGCGGGCGACCGGCTCGAGGGCTTCGATGAGCGTGTACGTCAGGTTGGGGAGTCTACAAATCAGATCAAGAGAGTACAAATCACATGTTACACTAAACTCACAGCGAGTGGTGGCTCCGGAAATTCCGGTGACCGGTATTGGGTCGTGACGACGTTTCAGGTTCAGAGTTGCAGCTAGTGACTCAGACATCATGGGTATAGCCGCGCCGGCATCCAGCAGTGCCCGAGCGTGGATCTTCCGTCCCCCTCGGTCGAAGGCCACAATGGCCGAGTAGAGAGACGCAGGTTGTCTGCTGGATGGCGCGTTTTGTGGTACAGTTGCAGCTGTCATGGCAGAGATTGATGGTGCATTCGTGGGAGTAGCATCCCTGTCGCGGTGGAGCAAGGAGTGATGCTTCCCAGAGCAGGTCCGACACGCGAAGCGGCTCGGACACGACTTACACCCATGCCCCTCACCAAGGCAGTTGAGGCATAGGCGCTTGTCGCGGACGACCTGGTTTCTCTTGTCCAGATCGTACCCTACAAACACAGAACATTTATGCAAGGAATGTAACTCACCGCACACGGGACATCGCTGAGCGGTCCCGCGGGGGGGGTGGTCTTGTATGCAGATTTCTTCGGCGTCGGTGGGCGCGATGGCGACAGAGCCGAAGGCGACAGCAGATGAGCAGATGTAGATGACGTGAAGACGGGTGACGACACGGAAGGGGACGGCGGCGACAGCAGATGGGAGCCCCGCAGTTCCTTGCGCTGTGCATCAATGAACTTCGTCAGGTTATCCATGGAAGGAGCAGAGTCTGGAGGGCGGTGGCGAGTCCACTCATGACGACAGTCAGCGCTCATGAACGATGCGACCATCATTGCCAGGAAATCGCTGAGTGAATCGCCAACCAGCGAACAGAACTTGTTGTACGGAAGGATCAACGACTCGTAGAGACGATCGACGTCCGACGCAGAGAGAGAGCAGGTGGTGATAGACAGAATTTTGGCGATGATCAGTGGCGCGAGCACGTCCGTTGCGCCGAAGACAGCTTCCAGTTTATCGAGCATATCAGATAGTGGGACATCGTCGGAAGGCAGGGTATGCAGTATTTTCAGGCCCTCTGGGTGCTTGACCGCCTTAATGAGTAGACCTTTGACTTCCAGACGAGTGTGACCTCGGGCCCTCTTCTCGATCGTTTGGCAAAACATAGTCCTGAAGTTTGCCCATTTAAAGGGATCGCCGTCAAAGGAGGGGAGTTCAATCTTGAGAGCGTCTCGATCCGACGACGGAGGAGTCGGTGGCGCAGGTACAGATGCGGGGGGGGGGGCATCCTTGCAGGCGTTAGCCGTCAGGCGAAGAAGTGCCGCCATCTTGGCCTCAGTAGAATCACAGATTTCCTTCAGATCCGAGAGAGCCTGGAAGACACCCGCACAGTCGTCAGATACTTCTACATGGCGAAGGTGCAGTTTGTCCACCAGGGAGCGGAAATACTGAGAGTCAGGAACCGGGTCCGACAGGTAGGAGTCAGCAGAGTTGAGGATTGAAACAGCTTTTGCGCGCAGCGGCAGGGCGACTATGACGTCGTTGACCCTGGCGCGCCATGTGATATGCAGGTCCAGTAGCGACTCGTCGTCTTCAGCTTTTTGCGGTGTCCTGAGGTCATCGTACAGGTCATAGAGTTCATCAAGTTGTGTTTGCAGCGCCGTGTGCGCGTCGATTGTCGTGGATAGCTGTGCGGCCAGATCCTTGAGAGTGCCTTGGTTGATCCTTTCCGGACCTTCAGATAGAGCTTTGTCAATGCGATGATGTAACTTCGTGATGGTGCCGTGTCGCCTTCCGCGGCGAACCTCGAGTTCGTGGACGGTGGTCCTAACTTGCTCGGGTGCAGTTGCAGACATGATACTAAGCAGATAAAAGAGAAACAACAAAATAATTACAATCAGAGAAACCTTATAACGAAGGGGCGTCCTGGACTAATCTGTGCAGAAAATGGCTGTGCCGAATTTTGCGCAGGGCTTCGTCTTAGGAGCTAAGTGTGAGCAGCTGAAGTGCGCAGTGATGGAGTGGAGTCCCGCAGATTGCGCAGAGGTGAAAATGGCGAAGGAGGCGTGGCTCAGTCGTCAGACTTCCGGCAGATGACAGCTTCCAGCGAAGAGGTGTTGACTTGTCGCTGGGCTCGAAGGACCATGAACAAGTCTAAATCCCTCAATGACCTAAGTGGGAGTGGCTTAGCTAAGCTACGAGGTAATTAACTTAACTACACTTTCAGTTTAGTTAACGGACTTTAATGAAATAGGGAAAGGTGTGAGATCGGAGAGAGAATAGACGATGAGCATGAATGCACATTGGCTGCGCATTATGAAGGGCATGACGTGAATCAGGGTTCAGTGGTTATGATGAATCTCATTACCTGTGGCGGGAAATAAGATTCGGGTAAAGGGATGACAGATGTATTAGAAATGAATGGGGAGAGAGACAGGTACAGGTAAAGCATAAGATTAGAAATCAAATGACTAAGACAGGTACATACAGATAAACAAATGAAACATATATTGTGCATGATATTCAGTTTCAGTTACTCTGTGGTGTTACTTCCGGGCCGGCCGGGCTTGATTCCTCTGTTTGGGCGTAGAGCCCGAACACAAACCATGTGTGGATTGCTACGATGGCAATGAGCCGAATCCTGGATGTCAACAGAACCATTTGTGACAACGTCTGGAATGCTGACAGGACTGGTAGGAATGGAATCCTGAAATAAATATTTTTATTTTTTTATTTTTTTCATTTTTTATTTTTTTACAAACCATGTGTGGATCGCTATGACTGCAATGAGAGGAATTCTGGACATAAACAGAACCATCCGTGACAAGGTCTGGAATGCTGACAGGACTGGCAGGAATGGAATCCTGAAAGAAATATTTTATTTTTATTTTTATTTATTATTATTATTTTAACCCTTTCGTTCCCAATCCCGCTTTGAAGCGGGTGAAGACCGGTTGGCTTCTCCGAATTTTTTAAAATAGTTACTTTATAGCTAGAACCTTCAGATTGCATACACAGGTGCCCAATGCGTTGGAGAAGCATCTTAGTACAATAGATTGTAGCTGAAATTGTGCACTTCTGGTCCAAAGCTTCAAATTTATTATAAGAATTTAGTACAATATTCTAAAACATATTAGAAGGGGTGCCACCATGTTTGGTGCTTTATTGAAGAGTTATGAGAGTACAAATAAATCCATATCTTGAGCATTAATTTGCGATATGCGCGTGAATTTAAATTTTCGCGGGGTATTACTTTTGTATAGCAAAAATTAAATTCGCGAAAAATACTTTACCAACTCCATGTGGTTAAGTCAGTACTATGGATTGGGAGGCTTGTGTGATCTGTGGTCATGGTGGTGGAGACCTGAGGTGTCCAGCAAACAGCAAGCAAGGTAATGGACTTGAAATATATAGCCAGTTTTTAGAAAGAGTTGCCAAGTTTCAAGAGCTTCAGGAGCTGCCTGCTAGTATTAAGTTCAGTGAAGAGCATGATGCTGACATTTTCTTGAAGAATCATGCCAAATGGCACAAGTCTTGCCACTTGAAGTTTGCCCCTTCTAAACTGACTCGACTACAAAGTAAAAGACTGCTTGTTGGTGAATCCCCTAATGAACATCATCAGCAAAGGAGGTCTAAGCGACGAAGATTATCAGGCAGTTTTGACAAAAGAGGTTGTATATTTTGTTCTGAGGTCAGTGGCACCCTGCATAATTGTTCCACAATGGAGTTAGATCACGACATAAGAAGAATGGCTACTGAGCTACAGGATACAGAGTTACTTGCTAGAATTACTGGGGGAGATTTAGTAGCAATAGAAGCTAAGTACCATTTTAATTGCCTATCAGCTCTTAAAAGTAAATTCAGAAGTGCTCAAAGGTCCATGCGTAGCTGTACCACTAGTCAAGAAGATCACCTCATTGAGGTTGAAGCATTTGCCCGTTTAATATCTCACATTGAAGAACATATAGTTAATGGAATTTTTGTATTCAAACTAAGTGAGCTTCACAAGGTTTATACAGATTTGTTACTAGAATTTGGTATTAACATGGATGTACATAAAACAAGGTTAAAATTAAAAATACTTAATCACTTTATTGGTAATTGTCAAGAGCAGTTATGTGACGGAAAGAGTATTACACTGGTTTTCAATCAAGGTCTAAAAGACATGCTCAAGGAAGCCGTAGATTTTCGTGACTTTGAAGCAGAAGCACTGACAATGATAAAGTTGGTAAAAGTACTTAGGAAAGAAATGATGGAATATAAATCTTTTCAATTCACTGGGAGTTTTTCGCATGACTGTCAAACTAGTGCAGTGCCTAATACTCTTAAGATATTTTTTTCTCTATTACTGAATGGGTCAAGCACAAGGAGTAAGCACAACCATGATACCCAGGCTTCCCTAACTATAGCACAATTAGTATATTTTAACACCAAGTTCAATACAAGTTCTGTTAGTCTTCGACATAGCAAAGCTCGTGAACCACCTCTCCCTGTGTTCGTAGGGCTACATACTCATACATTAGTAAGGAGTAGGAAAATGGTGGACACTCTATACAAACTAGGTATTAGTATTAGCTATGATCGTGTGTTACAAATTGAAAATTCTCTTGCCACTGCTGTCTGTGATCGCTTTAAAAAGGATAATTTGGTATGTCCAGCAAATCTGCGAAATGGTCTAGTTACTGTAGGTGCTCTAGATAATATTGATTATAATCCCTCTGCTACTACTGCACAAGGATCCTTCCATGGAACAAGTATAAGTGTTTTCCAACTTCCTAAATCTGATTGCACTGGTATTGTCAGAGATCCCATAGTTATTGATGGAGCACCACTAAAAGAATTTTCCCTTCCAGATGAATATACCACTGTACCAGCTGTATCATGTAAAACTGATAAACTGTCTGTGTCACAACTAGCTTATGATGACAAATCTGCTAGCCTTTTAGAAGGTGCAAAGGTTGAAGAGGAAATATGGGTTAAACATAGTATTGAGTTATTATCAAAGAACATTCTTGTGAAAGGTGATTATTTATCTTGGGCAGCATATCATGCTTCCCTTGATACTAATGCATTGGATTACCCGGCACTTATTGCACTATTACCATTATTTCATGAGAAAGCCGCAACACTTTCAATGGTGAAACATGGCATGGATGTGTTGAAGTCTATCACAGCACATCTCAATCCTGGACAGATTCCAATTATGGCTTTTGATCAGCCTCTTTTTGCTTTGGCAAAATTTGTCCAGTGGAGTTGGCCTGAGTCATATGGGGAGAAGCATTTTATCGCTATGTTTGGAGGACTTCACATAGAAATGGCTTTGTGGAATACTATTGGAGATCTATTGGAGAGTTCAGGGTGGACATCTGCCTTGTGTGAAGCAGATGTAGCCTCATCAGGAGTAGCAGATTCGTTTTTGAAAGCTAGTCATCTCACAAAAACAAGACATGCTCATCAGGTTACAGCTTTAGCACTGCTAAATTACAAGAAGAAGCATGGGAACACTATTGCACTTCATCCCACAGTGATATCTCCTTTGAGACTTGGAAGAATAGAATGATTAGTGCAAGTCCGACATTTCAGTTCTGGAATATCATCCTGAAGTTTGAAATATTGGTATTAATTTTGGTGAGGGCTCATCGTCAGAAGAATTTTGATCTTTTCATTGAAGCCTTGGAAGCATTAACCCCATGGTTTTTTTGTGTTAGATCATCCTAACTATGCCAGATGGATACCAATCCATCTGAGGGACATGAAAGCTCTGTCTGCTCAAGCCAAAGAACAATTGAAGAATTCTTGGGTTATACCAAAATCACAGAAAAAGTATTCCTGCATGCCAATAGATCAAGCCCATGAACAGAACAATGAACTCGTAAAAGGGTCTGGTGGAGCTGTGGGATTGACAGAGAATCCCTCCGCATTTCGAAGGTGGATGGTAGCTGGACCAGAGCAGGCAAGAATAATAAATGAATTCGAATGTCAGATTGTTAAATCGGAAAAATCGAGCCATTTGCAACATGAGCAAAGTCATTCGGCTCAGTTGTTGTTTCAAAAACAAGTAAACAATCTAACTGAAGTTATATCTACTATGGGAAACCCATTTAAAGAGGATTCAAATGAGCTTATCGTTCTGGATACCCAAAACTGTGCTGATGATGCTGTAGTTTCAACAGTAAAGACCATTGAAGAGTTGGGTTTCAATCAATATCAGCAATATGTAGTTAATGTCATCAAGAACCAGTCAACATCTATTCACCATCCTATAAAACGAAATTCTTTACCTCTATTAAAGCGACCATTGTCAAAAGGAAAAAAAAAATTGAAACAACAGGTTGATTGTTTAAAGAGTGATTGCAATCTTTTCAGTCACTTATATATTGCAAGCCAATTTCGTGACAGCAATCTTGACAATTTTTTCTCCCATGAAAATCAGCCATGGCCACCTTCACTTTCTGAACAAGGTAAACTTCGTCTACCAGCAAATAAATCTGATTTACTTTCTTGTATAGGAGAAGCTACCATTCTCAATCCTCCAAATTTGTATGATGTGAAAATCGTAGATGGCCCTGCAATTGTCCATTCTCTTTCTGCTAATTGTAACCGAGTAAAAACTTTTGATGAGTATGCTGATAGTGTGTTTGTAGAATGGATAGAGAAAGCATTGCACAATAGCAATCGAGTTGATATCATCTGGGATCAGTATAAGTCCAATAGTCTGAAAGATTCAACAAGAGAAAAGAGGGGGAAAGGCATTCGTAAGAAAGTAAGTGGACCAACAAAGCTACCATCCAATTTCCAAAATTTCTTGCGTGATTCTAAAAACAAAGAGGAACTTTTCAATTTTCTTTCGACAAAAGTATCCCACAGCAATAGTCTCTCAGGAAAAAATGTCTACATAACCTCAGGTAAAGTAAGACAAAAAACTTATATCAGTTATTAATTACAGTTATGTATGTCATTACAGGTCAAGATGTGATGTGTAGAGTGCCATACATGCCAATGTCTTCATGTAATCTCGAAGAAGCTGATAGCAGGATTTGTGTCCATATACAGGATGCCATTGAGAAAGGTGCCAGAAAGGTGTGCATACGAACTGTTGACACTGATGTAATAATAATTACAGCTGGCATATTTTTTGAACTCCAAGATTTGTACCCAAATATTGATATATGGGTAGCATTTGGTATGGGAAAAAATTTCCAGTATTACTACCTCAATGGGATTTGCCAAAACCTTGGTAAAGAGAAATGTCGAGCTTTGCCTTTTTTTCATTCATTTACGGGTTGTGATACAACCTCCCAGTTTCTTGGTAAAGGAAAAAAATCGTCATGGGTAGCCTGGAAAGCATATCCTAGTGCTACTGCAGCTTTTCAGTATGCATATAGAAACCCTTTCATGAAGGTCAACAAGAACTCTGTATGTTTTGAACTTATTGAACGATTTACATGTGTTCTTTATGACAAGACCACATCAATCACTAGTGTAAATGATTTAAGGCAAGATTTATTTTCAAAAAGGGCAAAATTAATCAACAGTATCCCACCCACACAGGTAAGCTGCTCGTTTTTTATGTGTATTTTTACTGGCTGATAATTACTTTTTGTTTTCTTCTTGATACTTAGGATGCTCTTATAGAGCACACTAACAGGGCATTGTATCAAGCTAGTATATGGGCAACTTGCCTTCACACACATCAAATTATCCCTTCTCCAGAAGGATTTGGTTGGACTGAGGAAGAAGGTTGGAAACCAGTGTGGACACTTCTTCCTGAAGTTGCAAGTGCATGCCAAGAGCTTCTTAAGTGTGGCTGCAGAGCACTTCCCTTGTGTTCAAAGAAGTGCAAGTGTAAAGATGCTGGACTTCAGTGTACTCCACTTTGCAATTGTGGTGGCTCTTGTGATCATTAACATTTCTTTTTTCATTATTTGATTTTTCATTCTCTACCAATTTTAAATATATTTTCATTTGCCTTTGATTAAGTTGCATCCTATCTGCAATGTATAATATGAATATGATGATTTTAACAAGAATAAATTTAACTACCAGGGATGTCTGTCATCCTTCTTAAATGCTGACTATGCACTGTTAAATTCGGCATTAATTTAAAATAGTTTTGGTTATCACAAAACAATTTCAATTATTTTGTCCAAAACATTTATAGTTTAGTTAATCCTATCCTGAATGTGGTATGTACTAATTTCAGACCCTTGTTGAAGCATAAATCTTCCTAAAATAATTTTTGCACATTTAATGCTAAATATTCGAATATTTCAGAACAGAGGTGTGATTTTTGGTGGCACCCCTTCTAGATTCATTAAGTATAACCTAAAGAATATTTACACAAAGTTTTATGCTTTGGACCAGTTTTGCACAAAATCAACGAAAATCTGATTTTATCTACTGCACTATCTAAAATAGCTTTCAGCCAGGGCTGCTTCGACAGTACCTCACAGCAGTTGCGTTTATTTCTTCCTCGGCAAAAAAAAAAACATCGGTTCTCCGTCGAATTTAAAAAAAAGTTACCTTCTTCACAGCAGCTTCATTTATGGATCCAGTCATCTCCAGAGCTTTGTAGAAGCAGCGAAATATTGCTTGAGCCCAATAGCCTTCCATAACACATTGAAACAACCGCTTCTTTGCCGACCAAGACTTTGCGGTTTGACTTACTGTCCTCTTTTTTTTTTATAAAATCGCCAGTTCAACTGGGGGCCTCCCCATTACGTACAGTCTTAGGTAATGCTTATTACATCATAGGAAAAAAGTGAGCGTGTCGTGTGATCCAGGTAACTATGCAAAAAAAAATTTTTTTTCGAAGTCAATTTAGAAAGATGGCGTCTACCAGTTACAGTGCTGTGGAAGTTTTAGACTTGCTTGATACTAACTCTAGCGACTCAGGATCAAGCGGAGAAGAGGGAGACGACATCTAGGGCTATAGGAGGCCCTGTATCAGGGTTGGGGACCAGACCCCGTCAACTCTGACATTGACAATGGCAGTCAAGAAGATGATCGATGTAAGCTTGTCTTTCTCTTGTCTTTCTCTTGAAAACTAGCAAGCTTCTGTTGTGGAAAGGACTTATTTATAACTATATTGAGATAGAGAAAGCTGCTTAGCTATAATATATATATATTTCATTGAGTTTTGAGATTTGAAAGTGGGTTGTGGTTTGTTGATCAATTTCAAATTTTCAAAAAAATTAAATTTTTTTTTACCAGAATGTACTACTAGGACCAGATGTGTATGCAGTCACCGACTCGATTGTGAAGAGGGATTGTGAAGAGGACGCAGATGAGGCAACAGGAGCAGAGTCTTCCATTGATGAAGGAGAAGATGCCAAACCTGGCGAAGTACACTCGGAGCCCCACCCCCCCTCCCTCCCAAACAAAAATCCTGTATGAAACCGCATACAATACATCATAAAGTTGCAATTATATAGGATCATAAATAATTTTTGTTTGTATTACAAATATCTTTGCTGTTTGTGTTTTTGTGTATATGAAATTGTTTTGTAGTGGAGCTCCGATGTCCGATGGCATATGTTCCTTGTGGACACTCATAGATGTCTCCTACATGATCACAATCAGCACCAAGCACAGCAAACAACATATTTTATTGTTGAACTAATATAATATTGGTATAAAATACATCAAACAATATTATTTCTATTTTTTTTTTTTTTTTATTGATGGGAAAAGTGGAATTTTTTGGGGGAAAAATTTTTTTTTTTTAAAGTAATAGTAGAGGGCCTAAATATCATTCAATTTTCTCAATCAAAAAATGAGGGGAATCCCAAACTCTTGGTCTATTTAGTGATATATGGTTGCTATGGGATTTTCCCAGCCAGCATCGAGTTAAAAAAATAAAACGGTAATGCACTATTCCACGGTAGAAGATTAGATTTTTCCACGCGCGTCCAAACAATTCGGGAACGAGAGGGTTAAACAAACCATGTGTGGATTGCTGAGACTGCCAGTGAAGGAAGAGTGAACATTACCAGTACTGCCAGTGATAGAATCCTGACCATTACCAGAAATGTAATCCTAAACATTTGTTTTTACATTATTGATTGTGTATTTGATTTATAATTTGACACACCATTTGTGGTAAAATTTCTGGCTCTGTATCCAATGTAGCAGAACTGCTGCTATCACCAGGCAAGCCTGGGACTAATGCAACCGTAGAATCTGAGTTCACAGAGCAGTAAAAACTCTATTTTACATGTGGTATGGAAATACCTTGGTGGTTGCAGAATCTCTTAGATCTAGCCACAAGAAGCTGCTGCTTGAGCTTCCTGACTACCCTACTTTTTTTTTGGTTTTTCTTGGAACCCATAACAGCTGATTATTTCAGATTACCCACAAGAAGGAAACAGTAAACCAACAGCACAGCTGCACGCGAACTACGCAGAAATATACTTCTACCTGTTCACGCGATTGTTCCTATACGCAATGTATAAAACTAGCGGGTTTTGGCGGGTAATTATCTTGGGGTCCGATTTACCGGCGTGCGCGTAACTATGTGCGGCCACCCTTAAATGGTGAATGACTCGTGGTGAATGGTGGTTTGTGGTGGGATGTAGTTAGATGCTCATGAATATCATTACAATGTAAAGTCTATGAGAGTGAATCAGAGTTCTTAGTGAGAGTTTTGAAGACTTGAATGTGATCCGAGGTGTGAAGGGGTATTCCTGTAGATGTAACGCTTCGTCGATGAGGGGGAGTGGCAGTCCTGGGTGATAGATTAGGTACGTACTCCAAGGAAACGACTTGTGTTTTCCCCGGATTAACTTGTCTCTGTCACGATAATAGACAGTGGATAGCCATTTCATGATCCTTTGTCGTGGGTATCCTCTCTCAAGGAAGGCGTTGGCTAGGCATCTCAGATCCCTGGCAAATTGGTCCGCGTCGCTCGTGTTCCTGATCAGCCTGGTCACCTCTCCCATGAAGATGCCCTTGAAGATGGAAGGTGGGTGGGCCGAGTGATATGGGAGTGGCGCCAGGCTGTCGCACGGCTTCCGGTAGAGCCTGCTTTCCAATTTGCCTGTGGAAGTGAACTTCATGTCCTTGAATAGTGTGAGATCGAGGTAATCAACTGACTGATTATCTTGAGAGACTGAGAAGGTGAGTAAATGGTGGGCTGAGTTGAGTGCGGCTGTGAAGTTGGCGAGTGGTACCATGTTCTCCCAGACTCCGAACCCGTTGTCAATGTACCTGCGCCAATACGACGGAGTGAGTTTCCCTTGGCGTCGGAGCCTAAGATAGTCTATCTTCCACATAGAAGACGAACAGGTTGGCAAAGGCAGGGGCGCACTTTGTACCCATGGCCACACCCTTGCACTGCTGGTAGAGCTGGCCTTGGAAATGGAACACGTCCTGGAGGATTATTAGCAACAGAGACCTCTGCAGGTGTTTGGGTGTAGGAGGACTGGGCGAGGCATAGATCCTGCGCAGAACCAGGTGAACGCCTTCCATCTGCTGAATATTGGTATACAACTCTTGATGTCCGCAGTGAACAGAATCGCGTTGGACGTGAAGCTGGTGTCTGACAGGCTATTGATAAGCAGGATGTTATTGACTAGGATTTGGGGGCAAGTAGACACGTAGGGCTGGAGAAGATGATCAACGAGCGCTGATGCCAACTCAGTGGGTCCGCCACATCCGGACACGATAGGTCGCACTTGGTGTAGAATCTTGTGGACCTTAAGGAGGAAGTAAATATATTGTGTTTTAACCTTGTCTAGATTCCTCCTGCAGGCACGGGCGATGTCTTCAGCTATCCATCCTCTTCTAACCACCGTCAGCAATATGTAGTTGAGTTTGGCCTGGATCCTGAGCGACGGATCAGAGTCCAGGCGGGCGTAGGTGTTGGCGTCACTGAGATTGTTGAGTCCTCGTCTGACGTAATCGGCTGAGTCGAGGATGGTTACTGAGCTGCCCTTGTCCGCCTTGCATATCCTGATGGAGGTGTCGTCCTTAAGATCTCGGAGGGCTGTCCTGAGAGCTGGCGTGAGATTGGGAGGTCTGCAGCTCCATAGTCTGGTCAGATTGACCTTGGCTCTCTCCAAATCTCTCTGGACAGGCGTGGGAGGGAGGGGAGGTCAGGTCTTGGGCAGATGAGAGTACGTTTTCTACCTCGGATTAGGAACGTTCTAGGAGATCCTTTCACCACCCGGTCAGGCTCGATGACAACTGACCAAGAATGCATCCCAGTCTCTGTCGAGGACTTGAAGTTGTGAGTTGGGAGAGGGGGCAAAGTCAGGTCCTACCCGAAGGAGGGCTTCTTCCTGCGGCGAGAGGCTCCTGCAGGAGAGGTTGACTATGGGGGCTCCCGCATCCCCCTTCGTGAAAATGCTGTTCATTGTGCAGCTGACGGGTAGACGAGGAGGAATGGTCGAGATGGGTCCTCCGTATCTCCACAACCGTAGCAGTATGAGACTAATGGACCCCTGGAGGTGATTCCCCTTGAAAAGTTAGGTCAGGGTGGTTCTGACCCTCCACTTCCGGGGCAGGAAGTGGAGCGGAAGGCAGGGGGAAGGTCTTGGGGGAGAATGGAGGGAGGTCTTGTCTAACCTTGTTGAGCATGTTAGTGATCCTTGAGGGCCGAGTCCATACTTCTGACCCCTCATCGGACGAGGAAGCTGACGTCTCCATTTGAGTAGAGGCGAGAATGGGGGGAGGTCTGGTCTGTGATTGAGCGTATCTGTGGTCCTAGAAGACCAAGTTCGTACTTTGACCCCTCATCGGACGAGGAAGCTGAGGTCTCCATGTGAGTGGGTGACTCTGTAGAGGAGTCTTCCTTGAACACGAGAGGGGGATGAGGACTCGATCTCTCCGCTCTTTCCAGAGTTGCTCGTATCTTTAATGTCTTCATCTTGTTACTCTTCTTTTTGCGAATGTTAACCATAGTTCTGGACATAATGTCCTGGTGGGAGAGTCTTGGGCTAGGAGGAATGGAGCGAGGCAAGGGTGTGAAGGACCCGAGTGGCCAGATAGGGAGAGCACTTAACCCCGAAGGTCAGTCTATCCATTCGGCAATCCACTATCCTGCCATCGGTGTCACGCATCACGAATCTGTGAAGGTTTTTTTCCCCTGGGTTCAGGAGAATTTCCCTAAACATTTTCGAAATGTCTGCGGACATTCCGACGGGAAACCTCCTGAACCGGAGGAGGATGTCGGTGAGGGGCGGGTAGAGGTTGGGTCCGGAAAGGAGGGTGTCGGTGAGGGAGTGGGATGATGAAGTCCTGGCCGAGGCGTCGAAGACAGCCCGTACCTTGGTGGTGGTCGAGCAATCTTTAAACACCCCGTGCACAGGGAGGTAGAAGTGGGAGGTGGCGGGATGAAGTTGCTGGAACGGAATGCGATGGGCGTGACCAAGATCCACGTACTCTCGGACAGCGGCCTGGAACGATTCGAGTTTGCCCTTCTTGGCAAGGGACTTCTCGTTCTGGAGTAGTCTGGAGACGGCCTGGCGACGGGATTCACCAAGCTTTGGAGGGTCTGGAACTTTGGGAAGAGAGACTGAGAATCTACCATCACTGAAGGAATAGGTCTGGTTGAATTCTTCAATGACTCTCTGGTCCTCGGAAGAGTGTTCTGGTGATTCCGGGACCTGGTCCAGCTCCCACAATTTGGACAAGTCAGACTGGAGGTCAGTGGGAGGGACTGTGGCTACTAGAGCCGGAGGTGGGTCAGTAGTCAGCATCGGACCACTCAAACACAGGCCAAGTTGAGTGGGGACTGCAACCATGCCCTGGACTCGGAAGGTCTCTCCTGTGAATAGTGCCAAGGAGTCTGTGACACCTAGGATGAGATCAACGTGTCCTCCCAAGTTCGGGTCGGCTAGCTGGTAGGAACGGAGCGATGGATGGGCTAGGATCTCGGATGAGTTGGGTGGAGTCTGGAGGTGTGGCAACTTAGAGATAACAGTAAAATTGATAACATCAGACTGGAAACGATTGTCTGTAGAATACAATTTGGTAGACACAGCAAACTTACACTGCCCCTACCCCATGGTTCCCGCGACCTGCAGTGGGTGGAAGGTCCTTTTCAGGTGAAGGGCGGAGGCAGCAGCCTCTGACATGAAAAAGATGGCAGCACCCGTGTCAAGAATGGCTCTGGCGTGGTAGGTGTTTCCTTCATTCTGGAGAGTGACCAGCGCAGTCAGCAGGAACCTGGAGGTGGGAGCGGTTGCTGCGGCAGTGAAAGATGGAAGGGCAGTAGGAGTGGCTGGAATGGGCGTATTAGATGGAGCGGTAGTGGGTGTGGTATCTCTGTGCAACATCGTGTGGTGACGACCTCCACAAGACTTGCAAGAGAATCTGACTGGACATTGTCTATACCCATGTAAGGCAGAAAAACAGTTGATGCATAGTTTGTGTTTTCTGACCAGGTCATTGCGACGGTCCACGTCCATGGAGCCGAACGTAGAACAACGTAGCATGCCGTGATTCTGTCCACAGGCGGGGCATCCCGGCTGAGACTTCCTGGGAGGAGTGGAAGATGGCTCAGGCCTCTGGAAGGCTGGCTTGTTGGGCTTGACTGATGGAGGAGTGAAGGTGGAAGCTGGATTGGATGGATTGGCAGTGCTGGGCAGCTTGAGCATCCACTTCTTCACGAAGGTGGTGACTTTTTCCATGGAGGGAATCTTGTCACTGTCTGTCGTCCTCAACCATTCATCTCTGCAGGGGGCTGACATCCTGTCCACAGCAAGCACAGCAAAGAAGGCGGAGAGACTGTCACCTGCAATGGAACAAAACCTCCTGTATGGGAGACAAAAGTCATCATGGAAGACAGACAAACTATGATGGTCAAACCCTAATTTGGTGGAGGAAATGATTTTCTTGACCAGAAGAGGGCAGACGACACTGGGATCACCGTAGACGGATTTGAGTTCTCCCAGCATCTCATCTAGACTGAAGCTGGTGGATGGGAGGTGGTCTAGGATTCTTTTAGCTTTCTCTGGCTGGACAGCAGTCCTGAGTAGGCCGCGGATCTCCATGGGTGAGAATCCTTTGGCCCTCGTCCTAATGGTGGACTGGAAAAGTGACTCGAACTGCTCCCAATGTTCTGGAGCGCCATCGAAGGACGGTACGTCGATCTTTAGCGTGGAGTGGCTGTGGGATGGTTCTGGAGCGGAGACGACTGGAACGGGAGTGGGTGGAGTGGGGACTATAGTGTCAGCGCCTCTGACGATTGCTCTTAGCTGTCTCATTTTCTCCTGGAGCTCGTCTACGGTCTCCTTCAGGACAGGCATAGTCTTGAAGTAAGTCCGGGCTGCAGTGACTATGGGAGCCACTTGACTCGTCAGCTTGGCTGCTGCTTCCCTGAAGCTTGCAGAGTTGGGTGTGGGGTCGACAAGTTCGGCCTCCATGTCGAAGCTGAGGGTTTGGGCTTGTCCCCACAGTCTGCGGGCATCCAACAAAGCCGTGAGGGAAGACTTAGTGGAGCTGAATTCTTCAAGGTGACGTTCCTGGACGGCATCGTCATCAGCGGCGAGTTCAGGATGCTCATCAATGATGCGGGAAATTATGTCACACTGATTGTGATATTCCTCGAGATGGAGCTTGAGTTCTCGGCCGAGATCTTCAATGGTGGAAACTGCGTAGGTCTCAGGATTGGCGGCTTGGTGGCCGACAAGGTGGGTACGGATTCTGGTCACCATACCCTTCTTGGTGGAGCGCCTCTTGCGTTCCAACCCGATGGAATGGTCGTCGACTGTAGTCATGGCTGGATTTAATCGATAACGGAGATGGCTGGAAGGTCGGTACGGGGTCGGCAATGGAGCACGCACGAACAGAGATAGCTCGGAAACTTCTAAGTTTGAGGTGTGAAGTCACGCTTGGAGGTGACGATTGGCGGGGATTGGTAGTTGACTGTATATGGAGATGGTCGAGTTGGAGAAGAATCCTGAGCAATGGTGGCCTGAAGAAGCTGAAGCACCGGACTTCTGGCTGAACGCAGTGAAGCAGCAACTCCTCGGCGGTGGTCGTCTCAGGGCTCGAAGGACCAAATGTGCGGGGCAATCACAGTATTGATAGAGTTACGACGAATATTACAATATAAGACACAACAATATATAGAACTTAACAAGATGCGGGGTGCAATGGGTTACATGGAATATGAATATAATTATAGAGTACGTGGAATGGGTAAGGGATGACATGGAATGAATGTTCATAGATGCATAAAGTTCTTTCAGTTGTCTGGGAGCTGTAGAGAAGTGTACAGATGTCTGGGAGAATCCCAGACAGCCCCCCCCTGCGAGCAACAAGGGGGGTTGGGGGAAAGCCCCCAATGGACAACACTCTCTCTTGCAGATTCATGTGTGTCCCACTGGTTGTTCAACCTGCTACAACACACAAGGCGTCCCAAAACTTATGAGCTACAAACCTACAAAACAGGAATACTGTTTCACAATTGCTAGAAGGAAGGTTTGTTCACTTGTTCAACTTTCAATAACCGCAACATACAAGATAGTTCAGCTCTTGTGAGTTACTAACAACTTCAACACAAGCTGCAGGAATGACAGAAGTGGGAGGGGGTGAAAGGGGGTTACCCCCCCCCCCCCCCCGGATTTTTAACTTGGGGGGCACATAATATGCAGATATAAATATTAAATTGCATTGGTAAGCTTGTATTTAGCTTAGGTAATATTAATGTTATATTGTTTCATGAAACATAAGTGCTTTTCATGAGAGTAAATTGGTTTGTGATAGTTAGTGCTAGTCTGGCGTAGCCAGACCCTTTACCGAATCGCTACACCGGGATTGGGTCTAGGGGACATGGCCATACCAAATTTGTTCTGCCGCACATATATTGCGGCGGTCAATTACCTGTTAGCAAAATGCCGGGAAAAGCCTAATAGAAATTCCTGTGCGTGTCACGCCAACCTTTCCAATGCTAGGTTTAGCAATCATGGCTAATCTGCTGTAGAAATTCAGGTACAAAGGAGGTGGGGCACTCGCCATTTCCACATTCCTCCAGAACAAATTTGTTATGGCCATGTCCCCAGACCCTCCGCACGCTTGCTGCTACGTGGGTCTGGCTCTGCCAGACTAAGCCTCCCTCCCACACATACACACACACTTTGAAGCAGCTTTTATCACTCCTGAAACTGAAACACAGAAGCCTCAATCCTTATAGCAGTGTCTACACAAGAACGGTTCCCAAAATCCGAAAACGAAAAAAAAAATTAAATTTGCCACCCCTGGCCGGAACCATATGTGGAACAGGAACTTCACCTAACCGCACACTATCTCATAATGGGAGTAGCCTACGAAACGCAGAAAACCTCCACTCGGTCAACAGAAGCTGTAACACTACCACAGCAAGGAAAGATGGTGACCAGTAGTCTCCAACACTGATGACGAGGCGGAATGACAAAGTTGATCAGGGCCACAGACGATCACACGACAGCGGATCACACCAACGCCACCAAATGTTCTGCAGCCAATACCTACAGGTAGCGCAACGGGAGTAGAGCAGAGCAGGCTACTCAGCTCAGGCCACCTACCTTTAAGGGTGGAGACCCATCTAGCCCACGCATTTTCCTTAAAATTTGATGCTGAAAAAAAAAACTTCAAGCAATGGTGGCAATTCTTTAACATGCTGAAATTATTTAGGGTGATAAGGTCTCTCTGTACACCAAAATTTAGACCATTGGCATCTTTGTAAGCTGAGTTTCCTGGCACACTATCAAGAAAATCTAAACGTAGGCCTGTTCACCTTACGTCACCCAGTTACTGTTCCAAGTTTAGACTGCATCCCGTGTTGATCCTCTTTGCAGGCGGCCGCGAACTGCGGCTGGGTCAAAACGAAGTGCGCGTGAAACTATAACACCCCCCCCCCCTCGGCCCGGATGTTGCATTTTGCGCCCCTCCCACCAAAGGTGCGCTCCGCTTCAGCTGCTCTTTTGTGAAAAGAATCACCTACGACTACCGTGCTGTTGAAGAATCACCTACGGTGCTGTTGAAGAAGCACCCAGCTTGTTAGATTTCGGTACTAAGCTGGGAGCGGGTCCTACAGTGAATTTATACAGTATCCCGTTCAGGCGATACTAGCACAGTTGAGTGAATTAGCTAGTAGTGTAAGAAATAGCCCACTAATTATGTGTGCGAACATTTTAGGTGAAACCTTCTGTGAGGTAGTGGCTCTGAAAAGAGCCAGGTTGAAATGTCGTGGGGTTGTAACTCCCGCACAACAAGGTAATTTAAAGGACCAGCCTAATTGTAGGGATAGACAACCGTTCAGCTGTGAGCAATCAAGTCCTAAAAGTGACACAGTCAGAGGGATATGCCACAAGCTGCACGGACCGTGATTGAACAGAGCGCTGCAATAGCTAGCTACTGTGGTAGAGGCAACTATCGCAGAGAAAAGAGGTTAGCTACTGTGAGCAGAGAAGAGAACTACAGCTTGCAATAATTCTTTCAAGTACAGTAACTGGTGAATGACAAGATAGAGACACATTAAGAATGAACAGCAAGTGAGAGTGTTAATGAACATAACAATTGAGGTTAATTAGTGAGTGATGCAGGCTATTGTCTAATATATGAAAGTGTTCATTAGTCTGATGGCTTTGTGTTCCCATTAGCAGATGTAGGGCCCTCCTTAGGTGTTAAACCCAGACAGAAAAAAAAAAAGACTTATTTTCTTTGGCTGTTTTAGAAGTGCTTGGACAGCTTCTCCTGGAGGGGTTTGCTGTTAATTCCTCCATCCTTCAGAATTCATACAAATTCTTCTCGGTCCTTGCATTCAGATTTGAGCAGTTCCAAGTCTCCATAGCTCAATCCAATGCTGGTCCAGAAGTCTGGAGTCGTACGGCTGAATTCTTCACAAACTGAGAGAGACTGGACACATCAAACACCAAACCATTCTGTTGAGCGATAGCTGAAAGCTTCTCAACAAACTCTTGAACTGCTTCCTGCGGAGCTGGGGAAACTTCAGTGGAACTCACAACTGGATGAGAAGAGACAGGAGGAGAAGTGTGGTCATCATGTGACTCGGTAGTGAGATCATTTAGAACTTGAGATGGACTAAAAAATGCTGGAGGGTGTGACTCACATGGTAGAGCAGTAGGAGTGGACACTAAATCTTGAGAAGGTGAATCAGGGAGCACTTCTGATGATGACTCCTGCCGAAGAGAGGGTGTGACATCATGACCAGTAAAGGAAGGATCATCAAGAGTATCAGTGGAAGCCCCACCTATTGCTGGGACTTGCTCCAATCTTATGTCTATACACGATTATTTTATTTATATATAATATATGTATATATTTTTTTAATATTATAATTATTTACTTATTTCTTACTTCTTCTCAAAGCACATTTCATTTTCTTCATTTCTGTGGCTGCACTAATAGCCCTCTTCCTTTTCCTAGAAGGCATGATTATCATTTGCTGTTGAAGCTGGTTGTAACAACAACATGGTCAAAGCTAACCCACGAGTAGGCTACTGAGGTTAGAGACTCTCGAGATTTTTGCCCTGCTACGCGCGCTAATATATCAAGCGGTGGTTATGTTTGCGAGATGCGTGTGGAGCCAGGTGAGGGTGAGCACTTAACACTTCCCACAGCCTTACCAACGGTTGCTATGGGTCTCCTCCCTTAAGTCGCGGCATCATCGGAGAAATCCCAGGATTCTGAGGTCGGGTGAACTTATTGAACACGTGGGAAAAACTGAACTGAGAGGGGAGTGGTTGACATTACCATAGTCTCCTGTTCACAATCTGTTCACGCATGCGTAAGGTAAAGGGTTTACACAGAAACAAGAGCATACAGCACCAAAACTTTTTTCCCCTCCCTTACCTACTAATATGTTGTTTTCGCTGTTGCTGGTTTTACAGGGAACATATAGTTGAATGTATGGATAGCAGGGCCATACAGGAAGGGGGGCTGAAATTCCCTCTCCCACCACAGAAATCTGAAATTTTAATTATAATTATAAGTTGTGACTCAGAGCTAAATTATTTTCTTTTAAAACAAAAAAACAAAGCTCAGTTCTTCTTTTCTTTCTTTATTTATTTTAATCTCTAGAACTTGAAAGTTAACAGCCCAAAGATCAGGACCCTCAATGGCAATTTTCATGAGCCGACCAAGGTTTTGGTCGGTGTTGCATATACGGGTTTTAATGAGCTTCATATAGCTGGAAGATCTATCAACTGAAGCTGTCCTAGGTAGGAATAAAAATCCTGTATGAAGGCCTGGATAGGATTAGAAAGAACATGAATTGCATAATTAATAGTGAAGTAAAATGTATGCATCACAATATTCACATTGTATGGATTGAAAAGTTCATAGCATAGTGCTACACTATATGCTACCAGTACTGCCTATGCTACCAGTGTACCTATGCTACCTATGCTACCAGTGCTACCTATGCCAGTGCTACCTATGCTACCAGTATTACCTATGCTACCAGTGCTACCTATGCTACCAGTGCTACCTATGCTACCAGTCTTACCTATGCTACCAGTGCTACCTATGCTACCAGTGCTACCTATGCTACCAGTGCTACCTTTGCTACCAGTGCTACTTATGCTACCAGTGCTACCTATGCTACCAGTGCTACCTATGCTACCAGTGCTACCTATGCTACCAGTGCTACCTATGCTACCAGTGCTACCTATGCTACCTGTGTTACCTATGCTACCAGTGCTACCTATGCTACCAGTGCTACCTATGCTACCAGTGCTACCTATGCTACAGTGCTACCTATGCTACCTGTGTTACCTATGCTACCAGTGCTACCTATGCTACCAATGCTACCAGTATTACCTATGTTACCAGTTCCAACTATGCTACCAGTGCTACCAGTGCTACCACTATGCTACCATTTGTCATAGTAACATTATAATGATATTCATGAATTGTGACTTTTTACACCAAGGTATAGCCCCCCAATTAACCAGAACCAGAGTATTTATTTTATTATATTATTATTATTATTAATTCTTTTCTTTTTATTTTATTTTTGTAATTTTATGACCTTTTGCCTTGCCATGTGTAACTTTTTTATTTAAACCGTTAAAAAAATTATATGAAAGATAAATAACTAATTAAAAATTGAATAAATAATTGAGACCATGGTTGCTGTGAGTCAAAGTCTATGGCTTTGCTGAAGGATGTGGGACACTGCATAGTAGTGGAGACAGGAGACCCACGGGAGACTATCTTTTCCAGTATCTCTCAGTGGCTGTACAGTGAGGGAACTGTGCCTCTGTCCTGGGAACAATCACCACCTAATCCTTAGTATTTATTCCTTGAATAAATAAATAAAAATAAGTTAAAATACATGAGCAAAGAAAGTAAATGAATAAAAAATAAATAAATATTTAAATGAATAAATAAAACAATTAAATGAATAAATAAATAAATTAATTAAATACATAAATAGAAGCATAGACAAACAAATAAATAAATAAATAAATATTTAAATGAATACATAAATAAGATGAACGAACGAATGAATGAAGAATAAAGATAGACCCACTAAAATTTGATGCTTTGTGTGTCAGTGTTATACTACTGATATATGCACATTTTTTGTGGTGTATACCACTAGAATAAATGTACTGTTAAAACAGAAGGATTACTGAGTAATACACGAGTGTGTATACGTGTATACTAGAAGTATCAACACTCAAGTATAACAGTACTATAACTTTGTAATACACATAATGTATTTGTGTGCTATAATTTAGGTATACACACCTGAATATAACAATGTTATAACTTTGTAATACACATGATGTATTTGTGTGCTATAATTCAAGTATACACACCTGATTATAACAATGTTATAACTTTGTAATACACTGTATTTGTGTGCTATAATTCAAGTATACATGCCTGAATATAACAATGTTATTTCAGTGGTATACACATGTGGTAAGTGTGAGTATACTACATGAATACATATTGTCAGTATAATAAAAGGATTATTTTAGAATACATATCATTTACATATGTGTATACCATTGAAATACACATGTGAGTATAACTCAATTATTCTAGTGCTATAAACTTCCCAATACACGTCAGTATTCTCTAATTTATGCATGGTGAATGTAGAGACATTAAACTAACTTGTAAATTCACTGATAATAAGCAATATTTACACAGCATGCACTGAAATAACCAAATTAAGGAAGGTGTTAACTGTTTGTCCAAATTCAAGCATAACATTAACTCTCTTACCGCGGCGAGCATATATATATGCCGAAATTGAACTACGCGTAGACCGCGTAGCGCATATATTTATACTCAAGGACACCCTTACCGAAGAGGCAAATCCCTAACGACATCGAGTCAATTACGCGGTAACCGCCACCGGAATTTATTCAGCAGTAAATTACCAACGCTTGCTACTGGTTTTTATCCGCGATGGTCCAGCGTACGTACTCAATTAAAGACGTTTTATCTATGCTTGATAGTGATTCTGAGGAGGGGTGTGTTGATGAAGAGGAGTATGCTGAAAGGTATGAATATTCTGATATAAAAAACAATAGTAATAGTGAAAATGAATGTGAAATGGAAGAGGATATTTGTGGTACGGCTAGTGATGATGAGATGGAAATAGAAAATGAAACTTTAGACGACAGTGAAGACAGTGAAGATAGTTGTTCAAGCTCTGCTTCTTCAGGTTCAAACATTTCTGCTACTCCTGGTCCTAGCTTTACTGCAACTCCAGGTCCTACTCAGGATATGACTAACAGAAATCCCCTTGATTTTTTCCGCTTACTGATTCCAGACTCCATTCTTGAAGAAATAGTGAAGCAAACAAATTTGTACGCCGAGCAGTTCTTTGAGGAAAACGACCTTCCACCAAGATCACGGGCACAAATGTGGGATTCATCGCAACATGACCTCTCTGAGTTGAAGAAATTTTTGTGCCTAATAATAGTCATGGAATCAATTCATTATCCCGCTGTTGAAGATTACTGGTCTACTTCGTGGCCTTTTGCGAGTTCGACATTTTCATCCATCATGAAAAGAGATCGATTTTCTCTTGTGCTCAAATTTTTGCACTTGAATGATAATAGTCATTTCATTCCCAAAGGTCAACCTGGCCATGACCCAATCCATAAAATTCGACCATTTCTAAACAAAATTTTGGATAATTTTCAGTCTAGTTTTCAGCTTGGAAGAGAAGTATCGGTGGATGAGTCAATGATTGGGTTCAAAGGACGTCTTGGCTTCGTTCAATACATGCCCAAAAAACCTACCAAGTGGGGACTGAAAGCCTTTGTGGTTTCAGATAGCGCAACAGGTTACGCTTTCAACTGGGAATTGTACACAGGTAAACTGTATACACGTGATAGTCAAGTTTTGTATTCACAGTGTTTTGTTGTTGTTGTTGTTGTGGTTTAGGAAAGAATCATTCTCAAACTTCTTCTGTCCATGGCGTAACTCATGATATTGTTATGCGAGTCACAGAAAGTATCAGAGGAAAGGGTCATCATCTCTACATGGACAACTTTTACACCAGTCCAGCATTGTTTCGTTCACTTAAAAGAGTTGGCATTTATTCTTGTGGAACTTTACGGTGCAATCGACGTGGTGTACCACCTGTGATTAAAAAAAAAAGGAAAATGAAGAAGGTGAGATGATCAAGAAGAAGAAGGGGTCTCTTTTATTTGTGAACTGGAAGGATAAAAGGGAAGTTTCACTACTTACCAATATTCACGACTCTTCCACCATTGTGAAGAAGAGAAGGAGCAAATCTGGAGTTGGAGGTTATGAAGAAACTGTGAAACCAACTGCCATCGAGGAATACAACAAGTATATGTCCGGAGTGGATAGGCTTGATCAGTTTTTGTCATACTACAATTTCAATCGTAGGACTAACAAGTGGTGGCGAAAAGCGTTCTTTTGTTTGCTTGATATTGGCATATATAATTCCTTTGTTTTGTATTCTAAGTCGAAACAAGATCATCGCAAGCTGTCCTTCCTCCAGTTCAGGACACAACTCGCAAGGGAATTGGTCATGGATTATTCAAGTGAGTGTAGTATTCCTCAATCTTCCAGCACACAATCTGGGCCAGTTGTTGTCACTTCACCTTCTGCACGTCTAGTAGAGAGACATTTTCCTGATAAAGTTCCATCTAGGCAAAATGGGAAGCCTGGACAACGGAACTGTGTTGTATGCAGCTCCAAATCAGGCAGACCTAGAAAAACAAGTACATACTACTGTAAAATATGTGGAGTAGGTCTTTGTGTAGTTCCATGTTTTGAACTTTATCATACTAAAACCAATCCTAGTCGCTATATATAGTCCTCATTTTATTGTCAACAAAGTTTTTATTCTTATTCTTTATGTCTCCACTACATACTATTTCATACTGCACTAAATGTTTTACAGCACCAATACTAAAATATAAACAAAAACTAGCCGCTAGAAACTAAACAAATAATGGTTACTATTTTGAAACAATAACTAGCTAAAAACTATTATAGACTTACCTGCATTTCTAACAATTCGCGTATAGTTTGTTAGTGTTGGGTTTCTCCAAGATCTATAGAGCTACTAGTTACTGTATTTCTTTTATTCGACAGTTTTCCTAAGCCTTGCGCCTTAGTTTGGTCTAGATTCCACTTGCTATTTCTTTGCCACGCGGCTTTGGGCGTTACCCGTGTTACACAAAAACAGCGTCCGCGGCGTGCGCAACCGGATATTAAAATTTGCTTCCGCGGCGAGAGAGTTAATGTGAGACCATGTAAGATCTTCCTCAATCATGCAAGCAAACAATCATTCAAGACGATAACGTAAGACCATGCAAGATCTGCCATAATCATGCAAGATGGTAACGTAAGACCATGCAAGATAAGCCACAATCACGCAAGATGGTAACGTAAGACCATGCAAGATCTGCCATAATCATGCAAGATGACCTTGTATAAATCATGTAAGATTGTGCAAGTTCTTGGGTGCAAAATCAGGCATGTTTCTTGCATTAATATCTTGTGAAGATCTTGACAGCAATTCATGAAAAGATCTTGCATGATTTTCCTTGTAAAGATCATGCAAGTTATCTAACTAAATCATGCAAGATTAATCTTGGAAAGATCATGCACAATCTTGGGTGCAAAATCAGGCATGTTTCTTGCATTAATATCTTGTCAAGATCTTGACAACAAATCATGGCAAGATCTTGACAAAATTTTTTTGCTAAGGGTTGTGTTATCGTGCTTGTAATTCCAACAAATGTAGACATTTTTAGTTTAGTACAGTAGAAGTTGTTAAAATTTACACCTTCCATATTATATTATATTTATATTAACTTCCACAAAACTTTACAAAAAATTTGGGAAAATGTCTACACGTAAGTCAAAATAATATCTGGGATGTTTATATATATGTGTGTGTGTGCGCGCGCATATGTGGATGACAGGGGGAGAGGGGCGAAGGGAGGCAAAGTACTTCCCTGTCAAGCTCAAGTGCAGTGGAGACCCCCTATTCCAAATAATCTTCTATGCACCTGGACATTGAAAAAGCCACAAAAACTTTATCAATTGATGAAATCACGAAGAAAGCATTTCATCTGATAAGACCACATTTATCATTTCCTTAGCACTAAAAGATATGATTATAAAAGCTATGTATCCTCAATGCACTTGCCACATTCTGCCTCACACTGCTCATGTGGAAAGAATTAGACAAAGAATTAGATAGGCCATTGTACATTGCTTTAAATTCACCAGAACCGTTATCTAATGATGACTATTTGATACTTGGAACAAAATATATCTCAATGTGTACTATTTTTTTTACTTGTAAATATCGACTACAATTAATTTTAAGACGTCTTCAATCCCTAAGGGGAAGGGTGGCAAACTTAACTGTGGTAATTATATATGTAATAATTGGCAGTGAGTGTGAGAATATCAGGGGTAACACAATAAAAAAAATCAGGGATATATTATTGTATATAAAATATGCTTGGACATATGTATGTAATTTTTGTACTTTGGCTCACGATTTTTGTGTTGCTCATTACCTTGGTTAACACGCTGTTAGTCATCGCTGTTCATATTTTAAAATCCATTGCCCAACATGTCAAGCCACAGTGTAAATCTTGTGTTGGTATATCCAGTGAATGAGTGCATGTGAGAGTGTTGTGTGTTACATCTGCTGACTAGCTAAGAACAAACAATAAATATAATATTTGCTGCTTATTGTGTTAAGCTTCTTCGGTTCCTTCCTGTTTCTTTTGTTAGTAAGCAAGTCTTATAGTGAGTGAGGATGTGTATAGTGCAATACTTCCTTGGAAAAGCTTGTTGTTGTTTTTAAGTTCAAAAAATTGCCGCGAGTGGTCTCATATGTTAATTTAAAAAGGTCGGCCATGTACATTGTTTTAACAAATTGTGCATGATGATTTTATATTTAAAATGAATTTTACCCTTACACCTTATACATCAAAGTACCGGGTCGAACACTGAGTTAACACAAAAATACGAGAGGGTAAAAGTGCAAATGATTTACGTACGTCCCCACATATATATATAAACAAATATCCCCAATACTCAATTCGATTCCACTATATAGTTTCTCACTTTAAACAATCACAAGAAACAAAACAAAAACAAAACAAACAAGAACAACAACCAACTATGAACTGCATGTGAAAAATGGCCATTTTTCCTCCCCATGACTGTACACCTGGATACTGGAAGCCAATATTATTTGGCCACTGTATGGAAATTCCCATTCCCTATTCTCACAACATCAACTGAAAAAAAAACACAATATAAAAAGTAATGCTTCATAGTGACTTTAGAAATAAGTGAAAGAACATATGATGCCTAAGCTATCAGGGTGTCATATAGGATTCTGCGCTGGGGTGGGAAACACTGGTATACCTACACGTAGCCACACTCTACACGTAGCCATACTCATTTTTGAAACTCACACTGCTTTGATGGACATCATAGTTGCCAACTATCCCGGTTTTGCCGGGATTATCCCGATTTTTTTAGCCTTTCCCGGTTTCCCGTTTTTTTTTAGCCTTTCCCGGTTTTTTTAGCCTTTCCCGAATCCCCGGTTTGCAATAGGATTTCCCGGAATTCTGATAGAGTTAACCAATTATCGGTCAAATACTCGAAATAGAGTACCCGTTATTAAGGTCCACGTAACGCCAAATACTCGATTCCTACAACAAAGGGGGTTAATAACTATTAGCCAACAGCTGCACACAATATTCTGCAAGTTAGTCTGCTTGATATCAGTGGTTTGTGTAGTGATATACTATCTGTACAGCATATCTACAAGGGTGGTTACTATAAAACATTTTTCATATAAACTTGGTTGAAAACACTGAAACAAAGAATAAAATATTGTTGTATGAAATAATAGCACAGCAGCAAAAGTTCATCATTTGGTACAGGTGAGTGAATCAAGAATGGCTGAAGTCTTCTCAAGGAGGTTAGTGATTATTCAGTGATATTCAGGATCCAGAGTTGGAACACAAGTAGCTATAAATAGCCAGGCTGTTTTGGTAGACTGTTGGACGTCAGTGGTGTTCTCAAGCGAAAAATAGACCTGGAAAGTATCAAATAGAACAAAGAAATGACACAGAACTTCACTTATTACTCCTTTCTGATCAAGAATATTAGCTAAATTCAGTTGTTTCTGTTGTTTACTTCCGCTTGTCAAAATAAAATAGTGTATGTATGTCCATTCCTGTTTGACTCACAACCATTACTGACATCTCTGTAGGTGTCTTTCAGGGTAATACCATAGCTAGCTTTCTGAACCTAAGCAACGCGAAGTAGCGTGCCGAAGCTTAGCAACGACTTAGCAGATTTTCTCGTAGCCCTGGCATTATCTTCTATAATCACAGACTGGAACACTCGGGCTCTTAATTTCTTTCAGCAATTATTCATGCTATCTTAATGATATTCACGATGGTTAATTTGTGGGCGTGGCCTATCCCGATTTTTCATTTTAGAAAGTTGGCAACTATGGGACATGCCTATGTGAAAGTGTATATACCTTACACTGATCTGTATTTTGTCACATAATTCAAGCTTGCAGAAGGTGCCCCTACCACCCTTGCACGAATCCTAGTTATACAAGCTAATATGACACTGCTTCCGAAGCCGTGATATTAGCACTTGTGAGCTTAGAAAAACTGACCAATTTACTGACATTGCCTCAGAGATACATACTAAAAAGGGATAATCATGTAATATATTGTTTAAACCATAATTAAGCAATTGGCAATCTGAAAAAAGTTTTTCAACAACAGCTCAATGAATAATAAGCAGATAAGTAAAATGATTTCACTGAAGTTTATCAGAATTGCATGAACTAGAATGACAGGAATTCATACACGATTTTTCACTGGGGGAAGAGAGAAGAGAGATTTGTAGAGTCACAAAAACAGTATAGCCACATGAAAATGGTGAAGTCATGATCATACAAACTACTATGAAATGCTACAATTTTTTTCAAATCTTATATTCAGAAGAGGTAAAAAAAAAATTAGGGTTGAAATCCGAAATAAATTCAGAAGAGGTAATAAAAATTAGGGTGGAAATCCCAGGGCTCCCATAGGGTGGCAGGGGCGTCGGAACCACTGCGGCCGGTGAGGCCGTGGCCTCACCAATATTTTGGGCCAAAAAGGGGTGTGTCTCATCAAATTCACGGCCACCCTAGCGATTCCTTACCAGTTTGCCCACGCGGCAGACTAGCTAGGAAGTGATTCTTTTCATTTTCTTAAGGGCGGCCTGATTAAGTATGGCCAGTTTTGACGTTATGGAAGACGTTCCAGAAACTCCACACCAGCCAAGTCCTTCATTTATCTTTCCCAAGCGATTGTTTGGTAAAACAAATATTGTGAAGCGCTCATTTCAACACTGCTGGTTTGAGAAGTGGCCGTTTCTTCACTACAAGGAGTCTTCTGATGTCGTTTTTTGCCATACATGCTTGCGAATGTTCAAACAGAAGAAGGCTAAATCTGCTACAAAGGCAGATCAAGCATTTGTAAGTTGTTATTAGTTCTGTTTCCAAGTTCAAGGTTTTAGAATGTTTGCAATTGCTTAACTGTTTTATAGAGTATAATTTTAATGTCTGACAATGTGATCATATAAATATATTAAATAAAACTATTTAGCATGTAGGTTGTATAGAATATCGAGGTTGCATTGAGCAGACTCTTAAATTTCATTAATTGTCAGTATTGACTTAATTTGGTTATCTATTTATAATATTTTTGGATTTTAGGTGTGTAAAGGGTATTCAAATTGGAAAGATGCCACTCTAAGACTCCGGAATCATGAGCTTAGTGCTAGCCATCGCGAGGCAGTAGACATGATAGTTCACTTGCCCACAACTACACAGCATATTGGACAACTTCTGTCTCGGCAGTACGCAAGTGAAACTGCAAAAAATAGGAGAGTTCTTTTGAAGATCTTGTCATCAATTGGGTTTCTAGCAAGACAGGCTTTGGCACTACGAGGACATGATGATAATCATGATGGAAATCTTATTCAACTTTTGAAACTTCATGGAGAAGCAGACATTGAAGTTCTGGAATGGTTAAAAAGGAAGTCAAGTAAGTATTTATCCCCTGATATTCAAAATGACTTAATCAAAACCATGGCATCAAATGTCATGAGACAGCTCAGTTTTAAACTGCAAGAGTCATTATTCATCTCTATCATGATAGATGAAACAACTGACATCACAAACAAAGAACAGGTTACAATTGTGTTTCGAAGTGTGAGTGATGAGTTTGAAGTCGATGAGGATTTTGTTGGACTTTACACGGTTCCCTGTATTGATGCTGCAACATTATTTTCCGTTATCAAAGATATTTTTGCTCGGTTCAACATTCCAATTCACAAGCTTCGAGGACAGTGCTACGATGGCTGTAGTACCATGAGTGGACATCGTTCCGGTGTAGCCAAAAGGGTACAGGATGAAGAAGCTCGGGCAGTGTTCACTCACTGCTATAGTCACTCGTTAAACCTTGCTGCAAATGATTCCATCAAAAGATCAAAAGTAATGAAAGCAGCTCTTGAAACAACACATGAAATTACGAAACTAATCAAGCTTTCACCTCGTCGTGAAGCATTACTGAAAGAAATACAGCAAGAAACTGAAATGTCATGTGGAACTAGTGGTGTCTCTATCAAACTTCTCTGCCCAACTCGTTGGACTGTGCGTGCAGACTCTTTGTTGAGTATTATTACTAATTATTCGGAGCTGTTGAGTACATGGGAAAAAGCTGGTGAGGTTGTTCGTGATACTGAGAGTAAGACTCGCATACTAGGAGTAGCAGCACAAATGAATACATTTGAGTTTCATTTTGGCGTTTTTGTTGGTGAGCTAGTACTGCGACATACTGATAATCTCAGCAAGACTTTACAAAACCAAGAATGCTCTGCAGCAGAAGGGCAAAAATTGGCTGATATGGTAGTAGAAACTCTTCTTGCTATCAGAAACGAAGATGCTTTTGATCTCTTCTGGTTGAAAGTATTGAAAAGTGCTGAGTCTTTTCAACTTGAACCCCAACTTCCGCGCCATCGAAAGAGACCTAGGAGATATGAGGAAGGTGAAGCGGACTGGGAATTTCATGCTGATCCAAAGGATTATTTCAGACAAATTTATTATGAAGCAATTGACCTTGCGATAACTAGCATCAAAGAAAGATTTCAACAACCTGGCTATGAAGTATACAGTAAGTTGGAACAGTTGCTTTTAAAGGCATGCCAAAGAAAAGATGTGACATCTGAGCTTGACTTCCTTTGTGAGTTTTACAAAAATGATATTCAGCGAGAAGTTCTACAAGCTCAGTTACTCACTTTTGGAATTGAATTTCAACGAGCTGCTGGAAACCAAGATGAAGATAATGTGATCAACATTTTTGATATAAAGAAGTACTTCAGTTCATTACCTATTGCCCATAAACTTCTGCTATCACAAGTGTGTACCATTGTTAAACTTATCCTCGTCATGCCAGCTACTAATTCAACCTCGGAACGGTCATTTAGTGCACTGCGGTGAGTGAAGACGTATCTCCGAAACACTATGACCCAACAGCGACTCAACAATCTGATGGTGATACATGTACATAAAGACATTACAGACAAATTAAATTTAAAAGCAATTGCAACTGAATTCATTGGAAACTCAGAACACAGGCTGAAAATTTTTGGTTCATATGATAGCACTTAAATTTTACTGTTACTCAATTTCATTTTTCAGGTAGTAGTAAGATTGTTGACATTTTCCCATTTAAATATAAAGTCCAATTTTAATTATGTTTTAATTAGAGGGTGTGGCACTGTGAGTGTAATTTTAATGGCCTCACCAATGAGATGGTGCTTCCTACTCCCCTGGGTGGCCATGGGAAACAGCTATGAGTGAGGATAATTTTGGTGGAACATGTTTTAGAATAATTCAGTAACTAGAAACCATTCTAACATGCACCCACACTTTCTCACAAACAAATGAAAAATTTCAAGAGTACTATGGAACAAACTAACTGGGGAGCTTGTCATAAAGATATAGCTAAAACTACCACAAAATATCACTATCATAATTCAGGCATTCTACATTCATTCATTCATTTATGCAGTATCTTAGAAAAAATTGTTCAGGAAACACAACTTCACCGGGAGAACACTGATTGGGGTGCCCAATGCAGTTAAAATGCTTAGAAATCCACCGACTGCTAGCCTTAAAACTACTTACCCAGAAGTATAAGCCGGGTAGACAGCGAAAGCTTCCTCCCAGTCCACCAGACAAAGTAGCTGTAGTATGAATCAGTAGACTAGCGCGCAACAATAGTTTAGACTACTACTTCCAGTCTAGAATTTTACTTATATGGTAAAGCGTTTTTAACTTATTTAACCTGACGATAGAGTTACTTACACTTGACTGGAAAAGGGGTTTCCATGGGATAATCCGGTATCTTTGAGAGGCGTATATGAACCCTTTACCTACTGCTGCCCAGCATAGAGGTAGGTAAACGGTCTGGTAATGTATAGCCAATTATACATTTTTGTTAATTCAGATATCAACGTGCATTTTTCTCTCCACTTACTTTGAAGGAAGCTCAGCCATGTTTAAAGGCTTTGGTTGAAGGATCGATGATAGCTTTGAAGGAACTCGATCACCTTGACAATTCTCACAATGATGTTTGCCTACCAAACATGTTTTAATGAAAAGTTTGAGCCGTCATAATCGATCTCGACTGGGCTAGTAGTAGTTGGGTACCAATGTTTATCAATAGGAGCAGTTGTTTACATTTTGTTCCACGTGAATGTAAAAGAGTATTTTGGAGCAGTCGTCTTCCTTGTGGACAAAAAACAGACTATATGCAAGTGGGATGGATGATTGCACTTGTCTTGGACCATGAAGGAAAAGATGAACACAATAGATATTGGGACACGGAACCAGAGTATATATGTGGAAACAAGCTCATACATGAAAGTGACTAGGGAGAGTAAGTTAGCATTGGTAAAGATCGTCTACGTTACCGGCGCTCGACGTTACCGGCGCTAACCATTGGGTATGTGGTCGGCTCTTTGCGGTAAGTGGTCGTCGGCTAAGGAACTGAGGTCACGTTGGCTTTTGCTGCCCATCATGTTGCACTTTCCGCCTGGAATTCATAACAGTCTAAACATATGCTTTGCCTCTGCCATTCTACAGGTTCTACTGAACCAACCAATATTTAAGAGAGTTTTTTCCTGTTTGAGTAGCCTCCACACTAATTGTGAAGTTTGTGAAGCAGGTAGTGGTAATTCTAGAAAGCTAACTATAGCTAAGTATATTAATACAATCATCAGTAAGTGATAATTGTGTTGTCCAGATCCAGGCCAGTGTGTTATTGCTACAATTAAAGAACTGGACAGATCACCTTCTTACTTGTCTTTCCTGTATTTTTAAATCATAGCAATTGGCTGTACTTTAAACTTGTAACCATTTTCTGCAGCAATTCATCTTTCAATCACACCTGGAGAGCAGTTTGATACTCAGGAGTTTTTCATTTTGATGTTTGATTATCTCACGAAAAAACTGCCACCACAGTAAGTTAACCGTTTAATTTAACACTATTTCAAGATATTCTTCCACTACAGTTTGGAAACAGAGCTGAAACGTGAAGTAATGGTGAAACAATCACGGCAATGTAACAATGTGTTTTTAAAGGCCTGAAATATTTAACATTTTGTTCTAAAAATTACAATGCGTGGCTTGTAAAAGCACTGTTGACACAGAAGTCTGTGAATTGTATATGGAATTATAGGCTACTTCACAAGACAAGGTTGGTACTAAAATGATCAAGTTTACTGGGACATTTGATTGGGTTGTACTTTAATGTAACATTTTTAGCAATTTAGCACGCAGAAAATGTGTTTAATTTGGCATGAAGTATGTGTGTGTTTACGGGTTTCACTTAAACTTACAACTTACAGCACCAAAAGGAGTACAAAATCATGCGAGTACATACACACAAAAAAAGACAAAGCTCGATGTTCAGGACTCAAGAAGCTCTGAACAGGACTAGAGCAAATAAGAACATTCTTAGCTTAGCTATTTCATACTATGTCAGTACTTTACCCACCTACTCATAGCTTAATTATATTCATAACCATACAACCCACTGAATGTATCACCTTACTCTACTCTATTTAAATGTTGTAATCATTATGTCAAAACAAGATAAACTTTAAACTTCTGAGTTGGAGCCGAGAGTGTGCAAATACCCCCGCAACTACTGCAAACAGCCCCCTGCAATCCGCCTTGAGAGCGACGTGGGCATATTGTAGAGTTAGAGGCTTTGCCTTGCACGCACACTGCAGGTTCTTACGAGGTCGTAGATAGTTTTATCTTCTGGTCCTTCGAACACTGTCGAAGTTGTACCAAGCTCGTTGCGTCACTTCGACTGGATTAGAAAATCCGGACCTGACTGAGAGATTTACGCCCCCTCAGACATTGGTCCTTCGAGCCGGATACTACTGCGGATTATCGCCCAGCTCTACCGACTGCGCCGACTATTACAAGACCAAGATCAACCAACTCTGTGGGATTCTACTGCTATATTAACAGTGCAAAGGAGAACACGGAAAAGATAGTTTCTTTACCCTGGCAGATTTCACCTTATAGATTTCACCAATTATAAGCCAGTGGTTTTGAAATTGTCAAATCTGTGGTATCCACAATTTGCCAACCCAAGATTGAAATTTTCTTCACAATCTCTTCAAACAGACATGGACGAGATCAGAGCCATCCAAAGCATCACTTCTATGGATACGGTCAAGATCAAAAGGACATATCGCCGTGGTCAGATAACAAAGCTTAAGACTCGTATTGAAGATCTACACTCTAAACCCCTGCGAGATGCAAAGCTGAGTGAGCTCCAGCTCGTCAAGCAGGACCTGGCCAGAGAAATAGACTTACACAATGCCTTGCAGAATCAATACGAAGCTCTATACTCCACTCGAGCCAGTGAAGAAGAAGTGGCAAGAGAGGAAAACTCAGGTGAAGACCTAAAGAGGCTACATCGGCAGATTATGCAACAACTAATCAGCCTCATCTCCAAAATCAAACAATATCAAGAATCTCTCTCCCTCGACCGGGAGCTAGATCGTCTCAATGAGATTCCTGATGTAACCACAAGAGTGTTTGAGAAGGCCTTTGGAAAATTTGCAGACAAAGTTTCAGACTTTCTTCAAGACACAGAAGAACTCAAAGACGATGAACAATTCAATCATCTTCGCGACCAATTTCAGAATGCTGTGACTCGTTATTTTGCTGACATTGCCAAAGCTCAAGCCAAGGAAAAGGACACCGAAAGAGAAAGAACAACTCCAGTTGTTCACACTCCCAGGGAACATACCAAGTTTGACCTAGAACTACCTTCATTCTCGGGAAAACCCACAGAGTGGAGAGCCTTTTATGACTTGTTCTCCTCTACTTTTGAGTCCAGAGGCAAACACCTGAACGATAAAGAAAAGAGATGCCTACTTCTTAAAGCTATGAGTACTGAGGAAGCAAAGGACACAGTTCTTGTTCATTCCCAGGGAGAAGATGGCTATTCTAAAGCAGTGCAAGCACTCATCAACAGCTATGGAAGTGCAACCATTGTGTACCCACACATTGTTCGGGAATTCGACCACAAGGAGACCTACTCATTTGATCGAGACAGCTTTCGTAGGATGCGACAACGCTATCTGCTGAACTTTGAAGGCATGAAAGCTCTCAAAGGTGATAAGCTCTCCCAGTTTCTCGCTGCTCACATGTACGAGCACTTTGACAGCAAAGTACAAGAAGAATGGACCAGACACTATGCAACTAAAACCACTCTGCCTACACTTGAGGAGATGTTTGACTTCTTTGAGCCCTTGGAATACAGCCTCGCCAGGGTAGAGCCCAGTCCAAATTACTTCAGCAAGAAACCATCTTCGTCTGGCTCCAGCTCTAAAAAACATAATGCTCCCCTCAAATCTTCTACTACAGCCTCCTCATCAAAAGGTTCATGTCCTATCTGCAAAGAACACCATTCCCTAGCCAAGTGCTCTGTTTTTCTCTCCTATGAACTGGAGCAGTGCAACAAATTTGTCAAAGACCATCGACGCTGCACGAACTGCTTGCATGATTCCCATACTCAAAGCAAGTGTACTTCCCCCTTCTCCTGCAGATATTGTCGTGGACGCCATCACTCGCTCCTGCACAGAGACAATACAGCTGGGAACTCTGAAACAACCTCTGTCAATAACTCCTTCGTCAAAGCACAAGCAGACAAGCAGCCCAAAGTCCAAACTCAGATACAGGTCAACAAGGGTGTGTCAGCCCCACTCACTCCTCCAGAGCTCTACTTTGTCGATACTGCTGTTGTCAATGTCATCCATGGAGATAGACAACTACCAGCTAGAGCTGCCCTGGATTCAGGTTCAGGCGTTTCACTCATGACAGAGAGTATCGCTTCCCAGCTCAAACTTCCTCGGTATTCTCAGAGAGTTCTCGTAGAAGGAGCCTATGGAGGAGGCAGCAGCAAGCACTATGTAGAAGCACAACTTCAGTCTCTTGATGACCCTGGGCAGTCCGTTACCCTGAAATTCTCAATTATTCCGAAGCTCAAGTCATCACAACCTCCTCATTGTAAAAGAACCATTCTTGATGAGCCATCCATAAAAAATCTTCAGCTAGCTGATCCAGATCTAGGTGGACCATTGGACCTCATCATCTGCTCTATAGACAGATGTAAGTGTGTCACCAAAGACTTCCTCTACTATCCAGAAGCTAAGCTTGCGGCAACTAAGACTATTTTCGGTTGGACTATCACAGGTCCACTTAAGAATGTCAAGTCCACTAAGACTCCACTCCTTCAAACGCAACCCAAAGAAGATCCACTGCAAAGATCGCTAGAGCGTTTGTGGGAGTTGGATCAAGTTCCGAACTCTTCTTCTCTCACCCCAGATGAGACAACAGTTGTGCAGCACTTTAAGGATACGCACAAAATTGAGTCTAATGGACGGTACATGGTAGAGCTTCCTCGCATCCTCAACCCTCCTCAACTTGGAGAATCGAGGAACAGAGCCATTCAAAGGTTTCAGCAAAATGAAAAGTCACTCAGACGCAAACGAAAGCTTGATGATTTCAACTTTGTTCTCAAGGAATATCTTGACCTGGACCATGCTGAATTAGTGCCTCTCAATGAAAAAGCCAACACCTCTGCTCAAATCTACTATCTTCCGGTCCATGGTGTGTTCAAAGAATCATCAACTACCACTAAGGTGCGAGCGGTTTTTGATGCCTCTGCCAAGTCCACCAATGGAATCTCTCTCAACGATACTCTTGAGGCTGGACCAAACCTATACCCTCTATTGCCAGACGTGCTTATCCGATTCCGCTCACACAAAATAGGACTCAGTGCGGATATCTCCAAAATGTTCAGGGAGATATTCCTCAATCCAGCAGAAAGAGATCTTCACCGGTTTGTAATGCGAGATCAACAAGGTAGAATACAGGACTTCCGCATGAAGAGACTTACTTTTGGTGTAAAGTCATCACCTTACTTGGCGACCCAGGTCATTCGTCATCTCGCTGAGACCCATAGTCAATCTCATCCGGAAGCCAGTCAAGCCATACTAGCAGACTTCTATGTGGATGACTTCCTCTCTGGAGCTGACACTGTGAAGGAAGCTGACCTGCTCAGACAACAACTTTGTGACCTGCTTCTTCAAGCAGGCATGACTCTTCGTAAGTGGAGGACCAGCTCACAAGAACTCAGGAGCCTCATTCCAGAAGAGCTCATAGAAACCCAAGACCTGATACTAACTACTCCGGATACAGCACCAAAGACTCTCGGGATCCATTGGGATGTGTCCAAGGATAGTCTGCATATCTCTACACCTGTCTCCATTTCTACTGAACGAGTTACCAAGCGAACAATAGCATCAGACACCGCCAAGGTGTTTGACATTCTTGGTCTGTTTGCCCCAGCACTGCTCCCAGCCAGAGTGTTGCTGCAATCACTTTGGAAACTGCCTCTCAAGTGGGATGACTTGGTGCCAGATGATATCCAGCAGAAGTGGACGAAGTGGACAACTACATTGCCAGTCATAACAAATTTTGCTATTCCCCGGAAAACAACACAGAACGACAGTCCCGTTGTCTTCAGGACTCTCCATGGGTTTTCTGATGCCTCCTCCACGGCATATGGAGCTGCGGTGTATATCAGAATCCTGCACGAGGACAACACTATCTCAGTTTCTCTACTTACGGCCAAAGCTAGAGTGCTACCAGTTAAAGCTGTGACCATTCCAAGAGCAGAGCTCATTGCTGCACATCTTCTGACGAAACTACTCAAACATGTTGCTAACCTCCTCAAGATCCCTCGAGACAAACTGTTTGCCTGGACCGACTCTACGATCGTTCTATGCTGGTTACAGAAGCCACCTGCCACTCTCAAAACCTTTGTTGCTAATCGAGTGTCTTCCATACAAGAAGCCTTGCCTTTCACTCATTGGAGACACGTTTCGTCGAACCAGAACCCGGCAGATCTACTTAGCCGAGGAATGGAAGCTGATCAGCTAATCCTGAGCACTCTGTGGTGGGAAGGACCTCCTTGGCTCTCCAAAAACCCTGAACAGTGGCCTGCCAAACTTCTTAGCAAGCCAAAATCTCTTCCGGAGATAAAGGTCTCATGCAACACCATCCAAGCCACCAAGCCCTCAGACCAGATTTGGGAGACTTATTCATCGTTTCACCACTTAACCCGAGTTGTCGCATGGGTCCGCCGATTTGTCCACAACACTCGAAATTCAAGACCTCAACGAGTATACGATCACATCTTAAACTCCAAAGAAGTTGCTGAAGCCAGACTTCACCTTCTCCGCCTATCCCAAAGGCAAACATATGACGATGTCTACAGCGCACTCAGGCATCAGCGGAATTTGCCCAAAGTTCATCACCTGGCAGGAATGAATGTCTCCATTGACTGCAACAAACTGTTGAAAGTGAGCAGTAGAGTACGAGATGTGAATTCACCAACTCAACCAAAAACTCTCATACCACTCTCTCTCAACTCCAATTTGACTCGTTTATTGATCTCCACACTTCACAGAACCTACTTGCATCCTGGCATTGCTGCCTTGCTCTCCATCATTGGGGAAACCTATCTTATACATGGATTGCGCAACTACCTCAAGAAAGTCAGCAGAGAGTGTGCCATCTGTCAGAGAGCCTATGCCAAGCCTTTGCAACAACAGATGGGACTCCTGCCAGTCTCCAGAACCACTCCATCTCCTCCTTTCTGTCGAACTGGAATAGACTTTGCAGGACCATTTCTCATCCGCAAAGGCCATACCAGAAAGCCAGTGATTGTGAAGTCATACGCATGCCTGTTTGTGTGCCTCACAACCAAAGCAGTACACTTAGAACTCTGTTCAGAACTTTCTACTCCTGAGTTCATGGCTGCACTCAAGAGGTTCTCTGCCAGAAGGGGAACACCAGCTCACATATATTCCGATAATGGAACCAATTTTCAAGGAGCACACAGGGAGATCAAGGAGTTGCAACAACTTCATTGCTCACCACAGACACGTTCTTCTATCTCACACTACTGTACCACTTCAAACATCGAGTGGCATTTCATTCCTCCACGTGCACCTCACTTCGGAGGATTATGGGAAGCCGGAGTCCGAAGCATGAAGACTCTTCTCCGAAAGCTCATCACCCCACATCCTCTTTGCTTTGATGAACTATATACTGTCCTAACAGAAGTTGAAGCAGTTCTGAACTCACGTCCAATCACCTCGCTCGACTCTACAGATGTGGATGACACAGTACTCACCCCGGGACACTTCCTGATTGGAAGACCACTCAAGTCACCGCCAACGCCAGACGCAAGCAAATCCAAGCTATCCAGTCTTCGCCGTTGGTCATTGGTCACCAGACTGACACAAGATCTTTGGAAGGCATGGATCGGAAGGTATCTCCAGTCACTGCATTGCCGCAGCAAATGGACAGCTACTCTTGACAATGTCAGGAAAGATGATATCGTCTTCATTAAGGACGAAGCACTTAGGTACAGAGACTGGCCGATTGCTCGTGTGATGGAAGTCTACACTGGTGACGATGGCAAAGTCCGGGCTGCTGACCTCCTGTGCCATGGCAAGCTCTTCCGCCGCTCCATCCACCGCCTCATACCACTCATCCATCATGATGACTCAGAGAGAATGCCCTCTTCTCCCGAAGCCCCGGAGGATGTTCAGGACTCAAGAAGCTCTGAACAGGACTAGAGCAAATAAGAACATTCTTAGCTTAGCTATTTCATACTATGTCAGTACTTTACCCACCTACTCATAGCTTAATTATATTCATAACCATACAACCCACTGAATGTATCACCTTACTCTACTCTATTTAAATGTTGTAATCATTATGTCAAAACAAGATAAACTTTAAACTTCTGAGTTGGAGCCGAGAGTGTGCAAATACCCCCGCAACTACTGCAAACAGCCCCCTGCAATCCGCCTTGAGAGCGACGTGGGCATATTGTAGAGTTAGAGGCTTTGCCTTGCACGCACACTGCAGGTTCTTACGAGGTCGTAGATAGTTTTATCTTCTGGTCCTTCGAACACTGTCGAAGTTGTACCAAGCTCGTTGCGTCACTTCGACTGGATTAGAAAATCCGGACCTGACTGAGAGATTTACGCCCCCTCAGACACTCACCATAGCAGACAGAAGTTTATAAATAAAAGGGATTAAAATACGTAAGGGTCTACTGTACACCAATTAATAAAACCAATTATTAAGAATTTGAATTTGCTTACTGCTTGTGGGGCGGCTCGGCAATCCAAGGAATGCGTTGCCTCCTCGCACCTGATAACAGCACGGTACGCTGCCACCAGAGAGAACAAACTAAGAGTTATACTAGCCGAAGCCGAACCCTTAGCCAGCGAACTGGTACACAACCTCAGATAGACTAAAGTTAAGTGTAATTGTAATCTGAAGAGATCAGCACGCGGTCTAGAATATATACTGAGTGCTGACCCCTCCCAAAGGAATGACAATGACCAATCAAAATGCGACACAAACAACCAATGACATAATACATCGCGAGTTCTAACTAAATACGCATGTGTGGAGAATAACTAAATGACTATGAATACTATTAACTGTTCTTGCATAATGTTCTGTTCTATCTTCTATTCTGTCTTTATCTTTATCTACTTCTCATTCTCTTGACTTCTCTCTTCTACATGTGGGTGTATCCCCACATCTCCCCCCTCCTCCAGAAGACGGGTGCTCCCCGCACTGACTCCATTCGCATCTCTCTCTGCGACATCCACTGATTCTCCACATCTGCTCAAATCATCTGCAACGAGATTCTCAACACCTGCTCTATAGACAACATCAAAGTCAAACATGGACAACTTTAGACTCCATTTCAATATCCTTCTATTCTCTTGCTTTCTAGTCATCATCCCTACCAAACCCTTATGGTCGGTAATGACAGTAAATCTCTTCCCGTAAAGAAAATAAGCAAAATGGTTGACACTTTCATACACTCCTAGACCTTCCAACTCCTGCGCACTGTAGTTCTTCTGAGCTCCCTGGAGCTGTTTGGAGAAGAACGCAACGGGTTCTCCTCCTCACGGACCACAGACAACACCGCCCCCACTCCTGTACCACTAGCATCTGTGTCTAAGACAAATAGCCCTAGCCCTAGCCCTAGCCCTAGCCCTAGCCCTAGCCCTAGCCCACAAGAAACATGAAGACACACAGACACTGACAATGAATCACACAAGCCACGAAAGGCATCTAACATATCACCAGTCCAACTCACCCTCGTAGACATCGCCGTAGACGTGTGAGGCGTGAGGACTGAGGAACATCGATGGAAATTCGGAATGAACCTTCGATAGAACCCTATCAACCCCAAGAAAGCACGTAGTTGCCTTCTGGTCTGAGGGACCGGATGATCCTTTATGGCAGCGACTCTAGCTGCAGGGACTGTCACTTTCCCATCACCCAACTGGTGACCCAGAAATTCCAATGACCTCTTGCCAAACTGGCATTTGGAACGCTTACAGGTAAGACCTGCTTCACTCAACACACATAATATCTTCCTCAAATGAGCAACATGCTCCTTCCAACTCGATGACACGACAAGAATGTCGTCTATATACACTCTAGCAAACCCAGTACAATCAACCAACACTTCCTCCATAAGTCTTTGGAAAACCGAAGGCGCGTTAGTAAGGCCAAACGGCATCCGTACAAATTTAAACTTTCCAAAGGGACAAACGAAACCGGTCTTGTCTCTATCTGATTCTTTCACTGTAACCTGGTGGAAACCCTTTGCAAGGTCAATCTTGGATAGTACACGACCACTCCCAACTTTCTCCACCATTTCTTCGAATGAGGGAATGTAGTATGGCTCCCTTATGGTCTTCTCATTAAGCTTACGGTAATCTACACACAACCGTACTGTACCATCAGGCTTCCTAACTGGAACCAAGGGCGAAGCCCACTTACTCTGGCACCGTTCAATGATGCCCTGACTCTCCAAACTCATCAACTCTTTCCTCACTAATTCTCGAATACCCAAAGGCACGGAATATAGAACCTGACGAATCGGCTCCTCCTCCTTCAACTCTATACCCATCACGACCTTCTCAGTACTTCCCGGTCTGTCAGAAAATATGTCTGTATATTCACTCAAAACTTCATCTAACTCTCTCTGAACAAAACCTTCACACTCCCCCTTAAGTATACTCCCACTATCACTCTCATCCTCAATAACTACGTCCAATCTACTAATATTCACTCTCTCCTTAAACAACTTTAAACAGTTCACATGCACAACCTTGTTATGCTTGACCTTCCCTATACTTCCAATTCTATAATTTACAGCGCCCACTTTCTTTACTACAACATATGGCCCTTGCCATGAATCTGCCATCTTACAGCTCATCCCTGGAACACGATATAATACCTTCTCCCCCTCCTTAAATTCTCGCAATCTAGTACCCCTATTGAGATACTGCATCCTAGACTCCTTTCCCTTTGCTAACCCTAAGGCTGCACAATCACGCATAGCTTCTAACCTTTCTGACATTCGCAGAACCCAATCACATACACTCAACTCGCTTGTCTCGCACTCGTACAATCCGTGGTAAAGTGCGTCTAAGGGTGTCCTAACACGAAACCCATACACAAGGTCAAAAGGACTGTAACCAGAGTCCTTGTGAGGCATCTCACGTAATACAAACAGAACGAAGTTAATCTGGTCCACCCAATCTATTCCATCTGCAATGCATTTCCCTAACACAGACTTCAAGGTACCATGCATACGCTCGACACACCCGTTGGTTTCGGGGTGATAGGGAGAGGTTTTAACCTTCTCCACCCCTAGCCAAGAACAAAGCTGACCCATAACCTTCCCACAAAACTGGGACCCTTGATCACTAAGAACAACCTCAGGCACAGATGTTCTGGAAAAAATGCTCCATAAACCTTCAACTACAGACTTTGCCGTGATACTTTTCAACGGAACGGCCTCTGGCCATCTGGTGGCCAAACACACGTAGGTCAGGATGAATCTACAGCCACCCTTACCCTTGGGCAACGGCCCTACAAGGTCGATTGCCACGGTCTCAAAAGGTTCACTCATCACCGGCCTGTCTACTGCCGGAGCCCTCCTAGGCTTACTCTTACTCTTCCTCTGACACAATTCGCAACTAGCACAATATTCCATGATCTCCTTGGCCATGTTCGGCCATACAAAGTACCTGCTCACGAGCCTAGACACCTTCTCCCCCCCCGAGTGTCCGTTCATATCATGCCCTAACTTGAGCACCTTCCCCCTAAGACTCTTAGGCAGTACAACTACTTCTCGGAACTCCTCCCAAGTCACATACATCTCACGAACTAAAACTCCTCTACTCCATTTAAACCCCCTCTCCTTCCTGTCGGCTAGTTCACGCCAAACACTCAAACTCTTATCTTCCTTGACTTCCTTAATCAAATGCTCTGTATCCTTGCCCTCTCTAATAGGACCTATCTCCTCTACCAACTTATTAAACTCTCCTTCAACAGTTTCTCCTGCTGCTAACTTGTCAAGAGGCACTGCACACCCCCTAACACTCTCCTCCCTTGCGTTCACCTGGGGCTTGTCCGTTTCAGGCGCACCTTCCACTTCATCCGCCCCATGCCTATCCCCCACCCTACTCACATCTTCGGGCATATTTAAGGGTTCAAGGTGGTTACTTGCAAGATCCTCGGGCTCATGCACACTCACACTACACTCGCCCTCGGGCACCACCACATCCCACTCTATGGCACTCTCAACCCCCTCTACATCACACCTATCTGACTCAACCTCCTGTCGTGCCATGCTTCTAGTTAAGACATTCACCTTCACCTTCTGACTCTCCTTGTAAGCCCTGATAGCCTCCCTGTAGGCCGTAGCCTCTACCTCATTATCTAGGGAAAATGGTATCAAACAGCCACACCCTCTACTTCACTTTCATCCACCACTGTCCTAACACACTTCCTATAACCCCCAATCACAAAGTCTCCTATGAAACTCTTACATAACTTCTCCACTCCTCCATATCCTCTTACTAACACACCCACTTAACCCCTTCAGGGACTAATGCCCTGGGAACTGCAGCTAGCTCAGCCCCGGAATCGATCAGTACCTCAGTCCTGACACCATTCACTTCCCCAACAGCCACGTTTCCTGAGACTCCTAGCTTACTATGCCTAAGCACAGATAGCTTAGTCGGAGGTTCCGTCTTAACCCTAGCTACTGTCCCCTTACTCTTGCACTCTGGACTCTTGTGTCCACTCTTCCCACAGGTATAACACACAGGCACCCTTGCCGTACTGGTACTCCCAGCCTTCTCCTTTCTACACTCAAAGGCTCTATGGCCTAATTCTCCACAATTATAACACTTAACAGTGTATCCACCCCCAAAACTACTACGCACACCTCCACTATTCCCCCCTACAACATTGCCCTGGGCCTTAACACTCGACCCTAACGTACTCACACCTCCCTTGTAGCCTCTGCCACCTGAGCTGGCAGGCTCACTGCCCAAGCTCCTAAAGTAATTGCCAGGCATCCTACCCGACATCCAGTCCTCCATGCTATCTCTCAACTCCCCCCACTGAGACACCTTCTTGGCGTCTATAAACACCTTACCACTCTCGGGTAAAACTCTCCTTAAGACTGCTAAGGCCGCAGCTACAGCACAGTCATCCACAGACTTGCACTCCCTAAACATACCTCCTGTAACTCTCACGAGCCAATCAGCTATCCCTCCCGCTGTCATACTCTTGAACATGTCACTGTTCGCACTAAGCAATACATTACCATAGGTAATTGCCGTCTCCCCCACTGCTTTCAATAACCCCTTCTTAATAATTTCATATCCACTTCCACTGTCTAAGTCCTTATCCATTCTCTTACATAAACCCTCACTTAACTTGGGGTATAATCTCTCACCCCAAACTTCTTTACTAACATCACCCATTCTCATTATTCTTTCAAATTTACTAAGGTACGTACTAAGCTCACTCCCATCCTTGTACATGCCTAAATCGTTCATTTAACAATTCTCTTTTCTCCCTAACCCTTGTCTCCTCACGTCTATCATCGCGTCGCCTCACGTCGTCCAATTGTCTTCGGGTCTCTTCCTCTTCTCTTCTCTTCTGTTCCTCTTCCTCTCTTCTATCTAAGAATCTTTCTTCCGCCAGCCGGTGTCGTTCTCGTTCTTGCTCCAAAGCCTTCTTCTGTAGCTCGAAAGCCTGCATCCTCTCCTGCCTATCCTGGGCATCCTTCTCCCGTAAATACTCAAGCAAAGCTGCTGCTCCTAGTGCCTCTCCTCCTTGTGCCATACCCGCTTCTGCCTCTCCTCTCACTTCTGATTCAACTTCGTCGTCACCCTCCTCAGGGCACTTCACACCAGACCTAAAAGGGTACGGTGAACGTCTCTCAACCTCAGTCCTCTTATGGGGTCGATATGGCTCCTCTCCAGCTACCCCTATAATCCTCTTGGTCCCCTTCGTCCTACCCTCACCAGTCACAGGCTCCGTCATAGAAGGCAAGTCGAAACCAGCTTCTGGTAGACACCTATGAATTAGAAAAAATAGGATGAATAATAGCAGATATACAGGTAATTAAAATCGCAAGACACAATCTCAGTCCACAGACACTCAAGTCCAATCAGCACGAACACCAACTACGGTACAACACTTATTAGAAATAAAGGGGATGATAAGGCGATTAACACTTCAGAAAATTTTACAACACAACACAACTTATCCACAAATGCTAGCAGACAGGCGGCCCAGCACTCTCCAGGTCCCTTCTGCCAATACTCCTTCCCGTGCAAGCACTCCGCACAAAACTCCAAGGTAGCCCGCGTCGCAACTTGGTCCACCGTAATGTCCACCACTGCCGTAGCACGGCAACCTCGTTAGCTCCACTGCCGAAGCAAGGTAACTGTGATCTAGGTTCTCTGCCGTAGCAAGTCCCTGTGATAATAGCTTCCTCTACCGAAGTAAGGTCGCACGATACTTCCAATGCCGAAGCAAGGTCGTGGTCAATCGTCCCAAGACGACGGGTAGATGGTTCTAATTGTTCGATCTGAATCTCTAGGAAAGGACGTCTCCCTCCCCGAGTCAGGTGGTCCCTCAAGTCCGCAGTCAAGAAAGGATCCCACCGCTGCCACCAAAATGTGGGGCGGCTCGGCAATCCAAGGAATGCGTTGCCTCCTCGCACCTGATAACAGCACGGTACGCTGCCACCAGAGAGAACAAACTAAGAGTTATACTAGCCGAAGCCGAACCCTTAGCCAGCGAACTGGTACACAACCTCAGATAGACTAAAGTTAAATGTAATTGTAATCTGAAGAGATCAGCACGCGGTCTAGAATATATACTGAGTGCTGACCCCTCCCAAAGGAATGACAACGACCAATCAAAATGCGACACAAACAACCAATGACATAATACATCGCGAGTTCTAACTAAATACGCATGTGTGGAGAATAACTAAATGACTATGAATACTATTAACTGTTCTTGCATAATGTTCTGTTCTATCTTCTATTCTGTCTTTATCTTTATCTACTTCTCATTCTCTTGACTTCTCTCTTCTACATGTGGGTGTATCCCCACACTGCTGTAGTAAAATAAATTATCAATAGATGATTTATATTCAAATTTAGACTTAATTATGTGGGACCTACACACACTGTATTAAACACATTGTTCACTTTCAGGTAGAAGCTGTTTCTGATCTTTTTAGGAAGGCCTTAGATGATGAGCATTTACCAAGTGGAAAGTGTTCAAGGTAATGTTCGTTTAAACGCTAACTGAATGTGATACTTGGCATTGTATGAGAATTATATTTTTGAGCCAATCTGGTTCACTATAATATATATTTTTAGCAATAATTGTAATTAAACAAGTTAAGCTACAATAGGATTGTGCATTTACTATTTGCAATATTATAGTACCACAAAATTCTAACTATAATTTTAACGAGTAAGTATGCATAGTTAGTGTGTTGTGTTTATTATTCATTGAAGTTGTGGGAGTTTTGGACTTTTATCCAAGATGAGAATTTCATCCCAGCCATCTCTGATGTTTGTACATCTCACTAAATATTCCAATTCGTAAGTAATGAAGATTTTGCTACTGAAAATAAATTGTGCCATTTTTCTCCTTCAAGATCGAGGATTGAAACACAGGGTCTCTTTGTTCATGTCGAAAAGAATGTTGTGTATCGACTCATTGGAGTTGTTGTATATCACAATTATTCTTCACAGATGAGTCAGCTATATGTATGAGCATAAACAGAATGTATAGTTTGCTACTAATGATGAAAAGGTAAATGGAATCATAAAAGTTAGTAAATTTTAGTAAGTATTCATCTCTAAAGGTAACAGAGGCAAGTATTGAAGAAGTATTGACTAGCGATCCATTTCTACTGGTATATGAGAGAACTTGTAAGTATTCTATACTATGTGTTGATTTACTTCACAGGTACGTACTTTATGGTGTGGATGGCATGTTGATCGTGCATGGAGAAAGGCACTAAAGAAATATTGTAATTGTTTGGAAGACCAAAAAGAAATATACCATCAACTGCGCACTCTTATGGTTGAAACGAGCCAAACAAGCTTCAAACTCTTGCTTACCAAATTTTTGACAGTTCATAAAGAAACAAAATTTATTGAATATTTCAAGACTTATTATGATAATTGCGACCGATGGGCCTTATGCTTTAGAAGTGGTAGCCCAATGAATACAAACATGCACGCAGAATCATTCCATCGTGTGCTAAAAATTGTATATCTAAAACAAAAAGTAAACAGACGTTTAGACAAACTTCTTTATATTATTTTTAAAATAGCTAGGGACAAAGCCTTTCAGCAGTTGTGCAAGAACGAAAAAGGAAAGAATACCAATTGAATTTGGGACATTAATAAGAGGCATAATCGAGCCAAATCTTTACAACCTTCAGCAATAATTGAGCGTGAAAACGAACTTGCATATAAAGTTTCTTCTGAACATAATTCTAATATTTATTACAATGTAAAAAGAATTATGCAATTTTGTTACTGCAAGTTGAAGTGTAGCTATTGTAATGCATGTTCACATCTGTATTCATGTACGTGCATCGATTCTTGTACAAACAATACAGTTTGTAAACATATACATTTGGTTCAAATGAAAACTTCGGACATGAAAGAATACAACCAATCTTCTATAACCACTCCAGCAACTCAAGCAACTCCAGTGAATTCATCAGATCTTGAATATTTCCAAAAAGTTACATTCTTTAGCTTTCCTACAGGAAAAAAATCTTCTAACACTGACAAAACTGCACTAATGGACAATATCAAATCAAGACTATCAAACATTGCATTAATATGTGATCAAGTAGATAGTGCTGATCTTTTGGAAAATGTATATACAGCATTGGGAGGAGTCTTAAATAGCATAAAGTTGCCAGCCACAAGAAAGAGAATAGCATCTAATAAAAACATGGAAACACAAAGAAAATACTTCACAACAAAGAAAAAAAAGAAAACTGGAGACTACATCACTTAAAAAACAATCAGTTGATGAAGTTGGTGTGTGTAAGCAACAGTTAAATAAAACTGACACTGAAATTTGTGGAATATGTTTCTGCGAAGATGACCAACAAGTTCAGAGTGAACAAGTCGATTGGATGTCATGTGCACTATGTTCATTGTGGGTGCACAAGAACTGCGTTAGTGCTAAAGACATAAATGAAGAAAATTATGTATGTTTCTATTGTAGCTAGACCATACATTTATATATACTTCATTTGAAACTGATATTGTCAGTTCAACTTTTAATGGAATTTAAAAAAAAAAAAGATTAATTTTATTCTTTTTATTATTTTAACAGAATTGACTAGCTGGCTTCATACCTATAGTTACTTAGTAGATTCTTGTCATTATTTTTTACAGTCACCCATGGCTACTGCATGCATTGCTTCTGAAACACTAGAATAAAACAATTCTAACAACAGTAATTGCATGAGCAGACCACATTAGTACAAGAGATAGCTAAACACATTAGTTTCATCTTGAAAATAATTTGTAATAAAGAGCTAGCCATAGAATACGATATTTAAAAAGAATGGGGGTCAAAGTGCCAATCATGACCATTAGAATGTAATAGCTAGCTATAAAGGAAAAATTAAGCTAGCTATTATGTGTATAAAACAATAATGCTTGTTCGTATTTTAAGTGTCCACAATGTTGTTTCTTCTTTCACACATAAAAACATTCCATCTCAAGGTTTACTTGATTTTTGGAGCATAGGAGTATCAGCATGCCGTGATTCAACCTCTTCTTGTACACTACAGCAATGTGGTTATTATTAATTACTTAACTGGAGAACTGCATTCAGCTGATGCAGCGGTGACTTGAACTATCAGATAAAATTTGTCAGTTCGTGGACTTTGCAAACTGAATTATGACTTCCTTGGTAGACAACCAATAATTATTCATGTGCTGCAATGGCCCAACTCCAAAGACTTAACTGGAACTTATTTGCATAAAAATGCATTTCATCATGAATATAAAAGTGAATCACCCCAAAAATTAACTAATGTATACAGGCTGTTAGGGCCTGCCAGATTATGCTCGAAAATTTCAGAATTATTCTTTTTTATTCTAAAAAATTATTATTCCAAAAATTAATATATTATTTCATGTTCTTATTATTCTCTTATTATACCAATTAAAAATAAGTGAAATAGTGATGATTGCACCAGCTACATAGAGGTGGTATAATGTTGTGAAAAAATGAGTAATATATACTGAATACTGTATATACTGAATTCTTCATTGTAATGAAGAGGATTCAGCATAGCTTGAATGTACTTGCAAGAATGTTCAATGAATGGAGTGTTCTGCTACAGCTCTGATATAAGTTCAGTTTGAGAAAACTACCAGACATTTGGGTGGAAATATATGAGGATGGAATTAAAGAATTTTATTTGCTTAGCATTGGATGCACCATCTCTTCCCTTCAAATTTGTAGGTTGGTTGGTGATATGTAGCTAATTCACACTTTCTTGTCAATTCTAATACAGTATAATAGTAAAGTTGCTCAAGAAGAGCAACCATGATCCTCTGACTTTGCTGACTCTGAGCCTGAGCTGACAGTGCTCACAGTATTTCCCCATTTTGGGAGTACAAATAACAGAGAGGTCAAGAAAAACCCAGCTGCTTCTGTCCTTCTGTTCTAAATGAAATAGAGAATAAAGAATTTTCTTTTATAAGTTAGGATTATAGCACTATTTACCTACATATGAAACCCTAAGAATATACTTCCAGCACAAGAATATACTTCCAGCACTTAACTATCTAATTAATGTATAATTTAAGTAAACGTTAGTCAATATTATATAGCAGCCAAAAATATGATATAATATTTGGAGCAAATATTTTGCCATTGTTGTTGTTTATTTTTTTTTAGTATTGAGCTTGCTTATGAATTACTAAAAAAATGAACGTTGTTGTTTTTCTTCATATTTTACAATGGTGATGTTTAATAGTTCATATCTTATCAGAAAGTGGTATTCTGATTTACTAATTAAGTGTTTATTATTTTGCTGGATGTATCATGTCACTTCCATCTATGTCGCGTCATGTGTAATGTTAACACAAGTCTTTATAGTGTCACATTGTATGATAACTAAAAACATAGCTGTGGGGGGACGACTCGAGAAGAGGGGCACGAATGTGTAACTCAGCCGAGGAGTCTCTCACCAGGGGTAATGCAGCCACCAGAGTTCTAGTACAGTTAGCTATCTAGCTGACTTCATTAGGATAATGCAACTAGTCATTGAGATAGGGCTGTAAAAGGTAGAACTCAAGAATGAATAAGTGAATTACAATATATACCCGAACCAGCGGCATCCCAAAATGCCGTATACTTCAGGTGGTGCCATGAGTCTACTTAAAACAATAAACAAAATGATGCCAACATGGATACAAAATATAATGACCAATGTTAATTGTTCAGAGTTCTTGTTCATCTCCATGCTTCGGACTCTTCACATTCCTTATTGTCGGGGGCTGGTACCACAATAGCTTTCTCTTATAATAAAATGAAAGAATAAATGTGAATGTGGAGACAGACACAAAAATACTGTTAATATATAATCTTCAAGATTCTTTTTATAGTTAGTTACTAAACATTTTTTAACTTTCTTATTAATAAATAGTTCATACATTTCGACTCCGAGGAGCCTTCCTCAGTGACTTTTTTTTGCTCATCTATGTTGATATTGACGAAGTAGTTGCAACTAGTTCAAAATTCCTTCAGCATGATTACTTATCTCTTCTTTCTGTGACCATGCATATCATATGGTCTCTGCCACTGAACCAGAAGCTTGCTCAAGGAGTTGAAAATGGGAAGAATAAAAAAAATAGTAATAATAAAAATAAAAGAAAACTGGAGCTCCTGGTTCAAATTATCTGATCCTGGCATTTCTATTATTATTATTACTTGTGTTTGCCTTGTGCACGTCCTTGAAGAGATATTTTTGTAACCAGTTCTGATATCTCATTCAGCTTATGTTGGGTACATACAATGACATTCTTGCTGCTCTTTCTATCTGCTTCCCAGGACTCCTTTAGTATATCCAGTGGCTCATGCACTTTCCTCCCCATAGAGCAATTCTATATATTTATGTTCAAATAAAAAATTTCCTAACTCAAACTTCAACAGAGAGAATTGTGAGGACAAGTAAGCAACATGAAGATGGTCTTACAATGAGCTGGAGCAGTTAGCAAGCAACATAGACAATATACTAGTCCATTGAAAGTGAGTAAACAAGTATTTTCATAAGAAAGCAATTTAGAAAGCTTTGCATTAAAAAAGTGAAACTACTGAAGTCTCATTAGTAAGCCAAAAGGTGCAACATTATCTAAACGGCATAATTTATTTTTGCACTTTGTCTCACTCAGATTCAAAACAACTTGTCATAGAACTTGTACTTATGATGAATTTCTGCATTTCAAGTAATTGCCTGCAAATGCTAATATAGATCCCATGGATTGAAGCCCGAGACAAATAGTCTGTACAAGGGGTGAACGATAAATCATGAAATGTGTCCACTAAATGCAAAACTTGAAGCACATCGTAGTATGGCCCTGCTTATGACCCAATCAGATAATTACACATGAAGCCAAACCAACGAAGAGCACTTTTGCCACGTATTTACATTTGACAAATGACATCACAAGAGCTTATGGAAGTGTGTCAACCGTGGGAAAAATTCACCCACAAAATTAAAATGTCTATGTTGTGTTTGTATTATACTTAAATACACCAAATACTTTATTGAGTAACACTATAATTTAAAATATAATGCCAGAAAGTGATTCTACACCCCAGAAAACCCTATGCTCACTGCAGATGTCTAAAATATATTGGACCAAATTTAATATTCGCAAAGGTGCGTTAGAGTTCCCCATCGCTGAAAAAGTCCACCAAGTGATTTTATTTAACTTGCTATATGTTAAGTTCATAAAAAATTAATACATAACTAGAATGACAACATTAGCATATTACAGCTGTGATAAAAATGGCCTTTAAAACATCATCAGCAGTTTAGTTACAGTTCCTTCTTGGTTTGATGTTGCCCCAGGGAGTAGATCGCATTTTCTTGAAGGAAAATAGAAAAATCTGCCACTTCTCTGCCACCCTCATATTTCACCACTTGTTGCAATTCACCAGCAGGAACAAAAAAAATTGTTGGAAAACCCTTGAATTCAAATTCAGCAGGAGCATCATTGGCTGTGGCATCAAAATTAGCAATAACAAGACTCTTAGTTTTGCTATACTTTTTGGCCAGTTCTTTATATTTCGGTTCCAACTGCTTGCAGTGACCACACCAAGGAGCATAAAATTCAACCAGCACATCTTTGGACTGATCATAAACAATTTCTCTAAAAGTAGAACCAACAAGCACAGTCACTGGACCCTTCTGTTTCACTTTCCTTTGAGACTTCAGTACAGGATCAAGTCGGTTCTCTAAACATAGCTAAAAGAACAACACATTGCATGTAAAATATACGATGTATAAATAATTATAAATGTATGTAATAATTATTAATGTATGTAGTAGTAATAAGTGATACAAAATTTAGTAATGCCACTGAGCATGGTCTGGATTATGTCCAACCAAATGATTTATTCAGACTGCCAATAATATGTACACGTATTACCTGATAATTTAGTTACTGGTGCAGCATAAACCACTTCCAGTGACTAAATCACTTCTTCCTAAGATATGTCATAACCATGAAAACTTACCTGAAATTATTCCAACATATCTCTTGGCTAAATTAAAACTTTAGCTGACATGAAATAAGTGACTCAAATGCTCACCTACTGGACCTGCCTGGTTTCTGGACTAGAACTGGTGAGTTTAAAAAAGGTTAGATTTCATAGGTTGTATGTAAAAAAAAATCAAACTGGTAATTCATAATCAAGTGAGACCTTATATCCATACTCTATTATATTTGTTTATTTATAGAATGTGAAACCATCTTTAAACCTATCCCAAACAAAAAAAAGGTCTACTCAAACTCACCTCTACAAACTCAATGACATCATCCACAGAGAAATCCTCCTTCATTACATATTTCTCCTTAGGTCCTTTCCAAAATGCCACAGCAGCATCCTCTCCACGATCTTTGATCCCAAGTTCTGCCATCTCTTCCTCATATTCTACCTCATCACTCAGCACCACATGCACTCGACTCTCTATAGCAGACTGAACCTTCAATAACTTACCTCGCCAAAATTTAAAATCTATATTACCCATACATAAAGTAGAAAATGCTGGCAGTAATTAGAAAAATACACATTTTTCTTGAGTGGATGTAATTTTATTAGGTGTATTTTACAAACATAAAATCTGACAATCCTAACACAACCACCATGCGCTAAAATTACAATTCTAGATCTAGTTTGTGCTGAGGCAAGATTCCTGTACTTATCACTTCTAGTTAACCTTGGCAATGGTTGCTATGGATATCCTCCCTTAAGGCAGGGTTAGTTTTCAAAAGAAAGGCTAAAGTAATAAATAGAAGCTTCTCAAATAGGACAGAAATTCAGAAGCAGGAGAGGGCAAAGGAAAAGGGGGCTTCATGACTTAAGAAGAGGAGCTGAAGATAGGAGTGGTGGGATAGAAGAAAAGCTCAGATAGTTCAGAAAAAAGAGAGTTGGAGAGGGAAACTTATGTAACCTTAACCAATGATAGAGAATGTAACTGAGCAAGATAACTTGTGCTACTGCATTCTTACTTTGCAATACGTCAAGCGCCACTATGTGGTGGGGTACTTGCTAGTAATATAATATAGTACATAATTGATGTGCATGAGCACAAATGGCGAGCGAGCCTAAAGACTATACTATTTTTATATGAATGATTTTGACTTCTAACACTGAAGCTACTGATAAGGTCCAGTTTTAAATTTCGCATACACGGTAAAGGGATTTCAGTGCCATAGTAACAACTCTCTGCAACTGCTTGAATTGAAGGGAAAAAACAACAACAAAACAATACACGTTATTTAAACGTTTTCTTTGTGATATTCTTTAGCTAAGTAATGGTTGTAACATACAATGCTTTGACACAACTGGACATGCACCTACACCGACTTACCTTTGCAGTGGTCTAGTGGACAATGTATTTTCAAGTAAATACTGTTGCGCACGGTTTATAACCATGACAAAGAGCGCATTGACTTACCATCGCCACTAACTCGAATAGTCCCTTAAGTTTTCAAGTTTTAACTGCACCCGCAAAAGAATTCAAAACGGTAAACAATTCAATTTCTAGGGTGATACGGGTACCGATCGATAAACCAGAGGATTCTGTTTAGTGCAGTTTGGGACGGGGTCGACCACATAACTAACACAAAAACGCGAGGGTCAAAGTACAAAATGACATACGTACGTCCAAACATATATACAAATAAATAAATAAATAAACATCCCCGATTTTCGATTGTGTTACCCCTGTAAGTGTCTCGCTCGCTACGCTCGCTCGCCAATAATATAGTGCTCTTATAAACTAATATTGAGAGGTAGTTTCCTTAAGTAAATATGAAAAAACTAACCCTGAATTCCATCAGGTGTAGTGTCAATGGCAAGATAAGTAACAAGCAAAGGGTATGACCACCAGTTCTCACTGGCCTTGGACCTATAGCCAACCAGAGGTCTAGCTAAAGACTCAATCTCCTTCAAGGCTTCAGACATAGAGTCTTTAGCATCCATGTCATGGTAGATCTTCATTGATGCTTCTAATTTGGAGTGGAATCTAAATTTAAAAAAATAAATAAATAAGGGTGGGGGAAGCTGAGAATAAGGGGGGTGGGGGAAGCTAAGATTACCACTACT
>WLWD01000473.1_pt1 | contig 135611 bp, 86 predicted proteins | sample 6712731 | NCBI WGS metagenome assembly WLWD01 (sample SAMN12718690, study PRJNA576275) | sponge metagenome | isolation source: marine sponge | host: Mycale hentscheli | place: New Zealand: South Island, Marlborough, Capsize Point | collected 2014-11-01
TCCTCCCATAACATGGACATTGCCTGATGTCATGATACAGGTACAGTAAAGTACTGCATGTGGTAGTTGTCCAGCATGGACCCAGGTATTAGTCTCAGGCACATAGCATGTGGACACTCTAAATTCGTACTGGTCATGTCCCAACCACCGACTGCCAGTAGAGATCCTCCAATGTTGAGTGGACAGGATCGTGTACAGTTGAGTGAAGGTAGTTTGATCCATATGTTGGAACTGTATGATGAGGAGTGTGAAACAAGAGCCTCCAGAGATACACTATAGACATCAGGACACAAACTCATACCCTCATACCATCCCCCCATGAGGTACCAGGTATCTCCTATTGTAGTAGACTTCATCATCCTCCATGGTGTTGGTGTAGATGGTCCAGTGGACCACTGCATGTTGGATACATCAAGTACCTCAACACTAGCTTGTAAACAAACTCCATGGTAACCACCAGCCACCACCAGCCAATGTTTATATGAAGTAGCTGAAGGCACATGGCGAGATGTAGGCATTGGAGGGAAGGGGTGTGTCCACTGGTTGCTGTCAGGCTGCCACTCTCTTAGCTCACTACTGTCAGAGAGATCTCTATTTTTTCCTCCCACCACAACTAGTTTGCTGTTGATGGTAGTCATAGCAAAGAACCTGGTACTGTATGGAGGTAGAGTGTGCCACTTCCAGGACTGTTTGTTGTAGGCCATCACTATGTAGTCATCCTCATCTCTGTCAGTCCCTCCTCCTCCAACATACACTGTATCATTTATCTCTACTGATTGGATGTATCCACTCCCAGCCACTGGCATTGGAGGATCACGCCTCCAGTCTAGTTCTAGTGGGAATGTCTAAATAATAAACACATACATTATCTGTAGTAAATTTGTATAGTATTACTCATGTCTATTATTGTTAACATTTTAAGTAAAGACTATTGTTTAGTTAATTGCACACCATATAAAGTTATATTGTTGCCATGGTTACTGTTTACATGCTATTGACAATTTTGATACAAATTACACTATAAATAATTATTTATATACATGCATCTTCTACTCTAAGTGTTATTATGTTAAAATTATTCATCTATAGTAAGATGACTACATTATTATTCGTACCATATTTTCGAGCATTATTTACATACATCAAATTAATTTTGATAAAGTACTGGTTGGATAAATGCAAAATATTTACTAATGATTCCTTGCTAATAGACACTGTGGTGATATGCTCCAGTTCCTTTGATAGTCGCTCCACCTCAGATTGGATAATTTGTTTCTCTTTGATGGCGAGATTCTAAATGAAGCTTTTCTTCCTTGAGATGAGATTCTAATTGAATTCTTTCAGCTTTTATCTGGTTCCTCAGTTGATTGTTCTCAGTCTTTTTTTACTCTTTGAGTTGATCATTTACTGCCTGTACTTGCATGACACTTGTCTCCAATTGATGTTTCTCTTCAATAAGTTGTGTATTTGCAGATTCAAGCATCTTTCTGTCACTTTCTAGTTTTGTAATATCTTCAGTCAATTCTTTATTTAGTTTCTAATCTATTTTCAGAAATCTACTAACATAACACATAATATAAATACACAACATTTAAACTGATAATATTAATATAGTATTGCAAAAAAATGACAAAGCAAACAATATTTGAGCAATACTTTTGTAGAGTTTTGAAGCTAGTGTTTATGACAACCTAAAGTTTTTGAATAATAACAAATAAAAATGTTATTTATTTCATTTATTTATTTACTTTATTTATGTTTTTTTTATTTTTTATATGCAATGACTGCTTCAGTAGCTAGCATGCCCCTGCTAGCCACACCATTGATCAAGCCTACCAAGAGATCATATCTCAGTAAATGAAAATGCTTTAACTTCAGCAGGAGTCCATGGTGACTGCGGCAGCCGCAGCTGTTTCCTCTTCCGGAAGTGGGGGCATGTAGAGGGAGAGAGACCTAGAGGGCCGGACATGTCGATGTTTTATCAGAATTCCATGGCTTTGCAACAGTTCATGTGGATGTTGAACATGCAGCAACAGCAGCAGCAGCAACATCAGCAACAGAGGGATCAGTTATCCGTAAGTCTGTATGTTTTATGCTATTCTAAATAATAATTAGGCGCTGCCTCAAAGAAAAATACTGTTTTTAGGATCCCGAAGGCCCTAAGTTGTAGCGTTCCCGAGCGCAGCGTAGTTCACGACCGCTGGGCAGCGCCTAACTAATTTAGAATGTAGTGACTGCTCCTAACAATGGGACACCAAGCGCAATCAGAGGGACACTAAGTTAATAGTGTCCCTCTTTGAAGGACCTAAGCAGTTAAAGTTCCCCTATCACAATACAAAAACTACAGCGGCTATATTCTAAGCAACTTTAGACCAGGAGCCCTGAGGCATTTTTTATGTGAAAAGCGCCACTATTGTGAGTTCATATTTTGATAGGAACCTATCAACTCATTTTAAAAATGCATTGCTGCCGGGTCAAAGCCATGGCTTTAAACCAGAAACCACATGATAGAATCCGCCATTACCATATATATCCTGTTCTTGTCAACTTGAAGAATATTACAACAACAATATGCTGAAATTACTAGGAATTGGGTCCTATCAAAATATGCAACTCACAATTGTGGTCCTTTTCTCATAAAAATTGTCTCTGGGCTCCTGCTCTACTTGGAAGTTCATGTATGATTATAAGCAGACATGATCGAGCTGAGTGATAGTATTACAGTTTAATAAATGCGAGAGTTAGTTCTTACGTATTAACAGTATTTTAGACTACTACAACTATATGAAATAGAGCAAGGCTTTTTTTAAAAAGAATTCTATACATTTGTATTATTTGGGATACCTTTGTCTGTTTGTCTGTTGTTATATTCTAGTATATTATATCACCATGTAATTTTATTTTTAAATTACTGATTTAATCAGACTATGCAGATGCTGGTGCCGAACCAAGCTCAGATTCCACCTATACTTCACAGCCGCACCCCCGCCTTCTTTTTTTTGTTGTTGTTTTTTTTGTTGTTGTTGTTGTTGTTGGTTTTCCTAAGGGAATGGTTTAAATGTTCCCATAATTTGATTATAATTTTTTGTTTTGTTTTTAGCTCATTTAGGTATGGACCAAGTTCCTGCGGGCATGTCCCACCCTCATTTCCTAAACCCTGGAGGCATGTACTATCCTGTACCCCTTCAGGAACAATTTGTTCAACACCTCCTACCTCATCAGCCACGCCCTCAACAGCAGTTCCTGGCTCACTTCAACTGCCAAAAGAATGCTGCAAGGCCAAGAAGCCAAGCTGTTCCTATTGTACAGTCCTAGGTGAGTGGTTGAGGTGTGAGGGTGTATGCTTAGGTAGATATAGTCAAACCTCGCTTGTCCGTTTTTCAAAGTATTGGGAAACTCAATCAACCAAGCAGGCTTTTCGGAATACGGTGCGTCCAACTGAAAGAGTAGAAAGTAGGGTTTTTTTGTAATGCATGACTTCATTTACTCCCTCCCCTCCCCCCTCCCTCCTCCTGAACTTACTCCACACCCTTCCCCCTTGAAATGTTCTAAGCAAAAAGCTAAGCTTAAAAGTGTATGAAAGGCGTCCTTTGAAATTTAAGTGAAATAAGCTGGTTCTAGCGAGTTTTGGTCGGAGACTGTGGTGATTTTTTATAATAACCACTGCTATAGTTGGTGTCGCGTCAACACTGTATGTCAGTTATAAGCTGGAGCGGCTGAATATCAAAGATAGTCACAGTGTTTAGTTGCGGAATGTTGGTAAGGCTGGAGTGGGAGCTATTGACTCCTGAGAACTCTAGTAGCATTTGTTGTGATTCATGTTGCACTCGAAGGCGGCAGAGAAGCTTTTGTCACTTGCCAGAAAATTCCTAATGGAAGCTATTGTATATAGGGCAGAGCTATTATTTATGACGGGTACAGGAGAAATTTTGACGTCTAAAATGGCATTTAATGTATGGAAAGTGAATGGGAATAGTGATATTTTTATAATTCTGCCATCTAAATCAGCTCTTTCCTTCTTTTTTTGGTTTTTTTTTTTTTTTTTTTTTTTTTTTTGAAAAGCGTATACCTGTATTCACACCTTCTACTCTTTAAGCTGGACGTACTGTATTTAAAAGAATATTTTGAAGTAATTGTGGCTGATGCACGTGCTCTCCACCATGCAAAAAATATGTTATACTTATGTGAAACCACGTATGTATAACAAAGTTATACTAGTAGTATACATACCCTATGTAATCTTGATGTTTACTTGTGGAGTATAACAGAAGTATACTCTACTTTAGACAGCCAAATGTTTTATCCTGGTGTGTATACTAAATGATGCTCAAGTCCAATATTTTCCCCTGACTTGTATAGCAACTAAATGATGCTGATCATTATCACTTTGTTTTAATTAATTCATTAAGTACTGAATTCAAGGAGTGTTCCGGTTAGCTCTCTGCTAACTTTAAATAGCATAATTATAATAATGTAAGATATTCCAATGCAAATATACTAGTATCTTTTGAGATTACCATACACAAGAAGAAGCCTTAAAAAGCTTTATGAACCTGAACTTTAATTTAATGTTTGTTGCTTACTGTTTGCTTTACCAAGCAAAGTGTACAAACACAGTAGACTAAGTAACACCTGAGGTATACTAGGCATCTACTGGAGTTTACTGAAGTGGTACGTAAGTTCACAGATAGTATATCACTACTATTTGGAGTTCATAAATGTAAAATGCAGGATGTAGCTATACACTGTCATGTATATGGCTATATATAATACATACATTTGTTTATTTATTTTCGTTCTCATTTATTTATTCTCATTCATTCATTCTCATTTAATCCTTTATTTAATTGCTTCACAGCTTATGCAGCATTAAATAAATTAAACAAGAAATTTTTTCAAGTATATAAATCAAAACTCAGAATGTAGTTCGATACACAGATAATAAGCATTATAACAATAATAGTAATAATAATAATAATAATAATATAATAATAATAATGTCAATTAAAAGGCAATGGGTGAGTTGGCACAACTAAAAACGGCTAGTAGTACATGGTCCAGAGATACGCATCTGTCTAGTACCATAAGAAGGGCAAGAATTGATGGGCCTGTATGTCCCGAGCACTCAACTTCATTAAAATTGACATACCTAGTAATTACTGTAACAATAATAAATAATTTGGTTGATCACATAAAAAAAAAAGGACCTCCACACTGATAGCTAGCTATAGCTATTCCTTTTTTTTCTTCTTCTTTTTTGAAATTTTCCCAATGAGTTAGCCAGAGGATAAACTTGTGACCCAGCTATGAAGTTTAACTGAACAGATTACTTCTCATCTATTTGAAGGTTTGTTTTCAACTACACAGTAACTTAGTACCCCGAAAACCCTTTACCCATTAGAGTAATAGAGTAAAAACCCTTTACCATAAGAGTATTAGTAGAGACTGGAAATGGTCGTCCTGATCATTGTCAAAGGTTGCATGCTGTAATGATTAGTAGGGGAAAGACCTTTTACCAATCCTGATATGCTACCCGCGGGGAAACGATCAGGGATGGTAAAGGGTTCGGCTCCGCCAGATTGTTATACCAATGTGTTATGGACTGGACTAGAGTGGAAACTTGCGCTATGTGGTGTACACGGGCTTCAAGTCTTAGTCTAGGTGAGTAGTTTCGTGGCCTGAAAGCTGAATTCTCTTTTGCCAGATATACTGTAAATCTCTGAATTTGCTGTCTGTAGTCGCTATAGGTGTCATTTTAATTTTAGCTACACAGCAAACATCATAAAACTAATTTTTTAGTTCTTGTGTGAGAAGATGTAGATGCATGTTGGAGTTGGAATGTTAACAGCCTACATAGGCTCCAACTCACCCAGAATCTGCGGGACAGACTCGAATTTTTACCTTAGTCCTAGGTCCTCATTTATAAAGTATGACATTGCTCACCTTCACTACTAAGAGCAAGTAAACAACGGCATGATTATTTTTTTCATTTGGTATAAGGTCACATTCCATCTACTGTTTCATTTTGTCCTGCAAAAAAATTACAGATCAACATCCAAGTTTGAAGCAGGCCACCAATATTTCATTGATTTTCAATTCTAAGCAATACAATGGCTACAGCAACGGCATCATCACTGCTACAGTAATCTTCTCAATTACAGAAAATTCACTATACCAGTTTTAGCTACAACCAGATTGCTACAAGAAAGTACTTACTTGCACAGCTAGAAATTTGCATGTAATAATTTAGAAAAAAAACAGGGTGGGTGGGGACGAGGGGAATTGGTTTGTTATGATTTTTTTTTCCTTCAAATTGTATGTATCTCTTTGGCCATGGCAGTGAATTATTCAGTACTCATCAACAAACTCTGTGCTCAAAGGTGCTACCATTATAAATCACAGCTACACTAAAAGCTTAAGCATTAGAGTTAACTTTTGTCTATGGTGTCATTCTAATTAATGCTTTCTGGAATACCATTGTGACAATGATTTGTTGTGTTTTAACTGAAAATCAGAATCAGTGCGTGACTTAACATTTGTATTATTATTTTTTTGGTTGATGTGGTGGTGAGGATAGTAACTTTCAGTGTGTAACAGTGTGCAATGTATCTTTTGCCAGGTAAAGGGTTCGGCTCCGCCAGACTGTTATACCAATGTGTTATAGGACTGAACTAGAGTGGAAGCTTGCGCTATGGTCATGTACGCGGGCTTCAAAGTCTAGGTGAGTAGTGTCCTGAAAACTGAATTCTCTTTTGCCAGATACACTGTAAATCTCTGAACTTGCTGTCAGTAATAACTAAAGGTGTTATTTTAATTTACACAGCAAACATCATAAAACTGTTTAAGTCGTGTTTCTTGTCCTCAAATTTTATCCTATAAGAATGAATGATGCTAAGCAAATGTTACCTGAGTTATAATAAAGTCAGTGTTTGAAGACAGTGGATTCCCAGTTGTTATTTTTTCTTTGCACACTCAAAACTTTTATTTCTTTGTGAGAAAATGTAGATGCATGGTGGAATGTTAACAGCCTAAATTTCATAGGCTCCAACTGTCCCAGAATCTGCGGGACAGACTCGAATTTTTACCTTTGTCCTAGGTCCTCATTTATAAAGTACGACTTTGCCAGCATTAATGCCTATCTAGGCAACTGGGTATTTTCAGGCACTTTTGATGACCATTACCAATTCTGGAATAGCATGCCACCATTACAAGTAGTGTGGCTGTCCATGTCTTACGAGTCACTATAAGTCTTAAACGAAGAGGTCGCATATTATGGCGGTGTAGCTGGGGACATGTTTCGCTATAAGTGAAAAATGGCTGACACGCCCCCTTGTGTTAAAATATAGGTGTGGCCATTGCCGTACCTGTTCCGACTCCCCTGTGATATGTGACTCGAGTAACTCGCCGTCATTTGGCTAATATTATAGTCCTGTAATCATTATGAGTGCATACATATTACACCCTGAGTATACTTGTCTCTGCCCACTTTTATCTTATAATACCACGCACTGTATCCATGTGTGTCCGTGCGATGCGTACTCTATAACCAATTGAACATGTCAATCTCTACTGGCATTCACAACCTGTTGGTACTCATTCCTATTGTAGTATTATGATTTAGTACAATACATTCTAGTAAAGATGTAATTTGCAATAGATTATAAGTAATTACACTACTGGCTATTCAATTCCATTTAGTGCACACTATGTGCACTTGAAGTTATATAGAGTGAAACTTATAGTTTTAAATTTTGGACTTTTATCACTAATTTCTTTACACATTCAGAATATATTTTGAAATTGTGTGTACATATACACGCACACACACACATCTGCACATACATGTGTGATGAGTATACTGTCAACGTTGTATACCCATTTTGTGCTGTAATGGGCTTCCTGTATCACCTAGGTGAATAATGATTTGGTGTAAGAAGATAGGAGTGGTTTGAGCATGTAGGTGATGAAGTGTGTGTGCATGTGTTCTATAGTGTTCATGTGGTGCACAAAAGTATCATTTCCTCCATTGTACAACTTATATTTATTGGATTAGCCACACCCATACGTAAGTACATATAATCAGGGCTTCATACAGAGGTAGGGGCACCCTGGGATCTCCCCCCAGGTTGAGTTTCCCCCCCTCCCCCTCCCCCCAGGTTGAGTTTCCCCCTCTCCCCCTCCCCCTCCCCCCAGGTGGAGTTTCCCCCTCTCCCCTCCCACCTCTGTGGTTTTGATTTATAATGGTATTCTGTGGTTTTGTTGTTTATATATTATATCTAATATTTGGTAAAAGTTTACTTCAGTTAATTTTCTAGACTTGAGACAATTTTTAATCAAATGGGTCTGGTTTCAGCAAAAGTGGGTGTGTTCAAATAAACGTGTGGCCCTCCTTTCTAAACTCTTCCCCTCCCCCCAGAAAAAAATCCTGTATGAAACCATATGCCCATGTTTACTAAGCTGGTCTAGCACTCAGTCCCATCTAGTTTTTAATCCTTGGCGCACATGCATGGTAGGGTTGCAGTACTTAATTTGTCTGTTAGTCTGTCTGTCTGTCAGTCTTTCTGTCACACAACAACAGATCTCAAAGACAGTGGCCTTCCAAAGATTGAAGAAGGTATCATGATGTTGTACTAGGCAGTTTAAGTCGCTTTATCAGATTACCAACTAAGGTACATTATGATTGGTTTTTGGGAAAACTGGGCAAAAAGTGTGCATTTCACAGGCCATTATACTTACTCAGTGTGGATTATTACAGTTGGCCATTGGATATTTGCTGCCCAAGAGTGCTTGATATCCAACCAAACAATAACTGGTCAGCTATTCAGCCGGCCAAAGAGATCAGATCTGGTTATAATCATGCATTTTGAGGGTGTGCTTTTCTGGCATATCAGTTAGCAGTTTTTACCTCCTTTGCCATTGCTTCAAAGTTCAATGCTAACAACTATGGTTCAATCTTGGCATGGACTCCATTTTTATTATTTTTTTATTTTTTTATTTTTTTTAATTATTATTATTACTTTTTTTTTTTTTTTTTTTTTAAACTGGGCATTCTACTTTTCTTTTGTCCCTTTTAATTTGCGCTCTGGCTTCTAGTTTTAGTTTATGATTTTTTTTGCTTTATTCATTTTCCCCATTACATTGATGCACCTCATTCAAACTCAGTTCTAAATTATAGTTAGATCCAGTGTCCATGTTCAATAATTGAATATCCTACACTTGGTAACATAGCCCAACAGTACACTTCAGCATTAACTCTCAGTGACCTACTGCACTCACAACAAGCTAAGGCCATGAACGAGACAATATACTTTTTCACAGAACTATTGACACAATAATTAAATGATGATCAATATTCTTTAAATATGATTGATCAATAATATGAATTAATTTTACTTATTTTGAAGCTTATAAAGCAATACCAATATGTACTACATGTTCTACCACAGTCTGTAAAGCAATGAAAATATAGTAACATTTGTCATACCAGATTTTTTAATATCAGACCAAGATTAAATTGTTCTGACGTTTGTCTGAGCATTGATGTATAGTTATCATCCACACTGCATACATACATACATACATTCATATATACTTATTTTTACCGCATACTAGCGCAGCAGGGTAAAATGATAGCATTCGTTTAATTGTCCATAATTATTATATTCCATGCTCGATATCTTCACAATAGTATTTTCAAGTTTATGACCCATGACATTTCACAATATCACACGCTGAATTGCACAAGCTCATTACCTTCAAATACACTGGTAGTAGCAGTCGCCAATCTTACTAGTTACTAGCAGCCACTAAACATTAGCTAAAAGTGTGGAAGAGCCCCTTTTGAACTAACACTACCAACTTTACAAGCTTGGTTTGCAGTGAAGATATACATTTATCTAGCATAGAATATACACAGGTGTAACAAGATAATTCATTCTCAGGCTTTATTTTCGCTCATTTTCGGCTCACTGCAATAGTGCTGCGAGTAAACAGTAATTTGGAAAATCACAGTGGTTATTTTCAAGAATACATATTAGGGAAAATTTTTAAGAATTTGATTCATAAAATTCAAGTTTTGCAAAAAAAAAATTGTCCACAAACTTACGGACATACAGTACACACACATATAATAATTGTTACATGAGCAAGTGTGATGTGATGAGACATTTCATGAGCAGGCTGACTTATTTTCATTTGAATTTTGTGTCTGTTGTTACTGCCTGGGCCAAATAGCTGATAGTTAGGCAGCAGTAATTTTGGAATCAACATGCAGAGAGTCTCACACTCATTTAAGACTGCTATTGACGATTATAGTGACACGTACTCAATCATTGGCAACTCTTCACCACAGCTATTCCACCTCATGCAGAGGTCCTTTTAAGCACTATTGTTTTTCAACTAAGGCAAGACTATGGTTGTGGTAAACGTAACGAACGCAGTTGTAGTCATGAAATGAGTCTGTACAATTACATCTTAACTAGCATATTATTTTCTAGGTTAATGTGACAATCTTTACAAATTTTTTTGTAACCGTTCCTATCAGTCCACTGTTAATTGCATTTGCTGAGTTATTGTGTATCAACTGTAGCAGACGTAAAAAAAAAAAAGCTGTAGCACTCGCAACCGGTGCTCACCTGTTAAATAACCAAAACCCTTGCATGGTTTCAATCGAACTGTCGATCTCATGTCATCACCAAGGTAAGTGGTCTCAATGATCAAAGGTCACCTTTATTCTAAATATTAATAGATGGATATTTTTAGTGTAACAGGTATTCTAGTACATATCTGAGTATTTATAATTGTGATGTCAAAAATTTATGATCCACCAAAAGTATATATACATACTTTTTATTCTGTGTGTGTGTGTGTGTGTGTGTGTGTGTGTGTGTATGTGTGTGCTGGTGCAAAGGCAAGCTCATGGTCCAAGATGATGGAGGGACAGGACGTGATTTGAATAGAGAGAGTAGATGTGGTATATGACCGCACAGGACAAGAGTAGCTAGAGGGGAAAGTGAACAGCAAGGCTGGAGAATGAGGCAAAGAGAGGGCTGGAGAAGGAAGAGCAGAGGAAGAAGACTGCTGCTCAACTATATAGATGTACATGTGCCCATAAAAAGCCACTCTTACTAACGGATCTTCCAGACCAAGGATGAACTTCCCCCCCCCCAAGATGACTGGAAAAGACGCCATGAACATTCCAGTTTAACTTGTTAATTTACACCTGTTGTCATGCATTCTATCATATCCCTTCATTTGTACACTTCTTTTTGAACTCACAATCATCAATTTAGTTTCATGTCATTAATTTGATTTCTACTATACTGAGACTTTGATACGCTATGGCGGTTGCTATAACTTTATCAAGTGTAAAGAAGAGCACTGAAGTGCCCAGCGAAATTCTAGTAATAATAACATACCCTACGCTGCGACCAGTGAAGGGACCATATAGGTTTAGAATAGTTCAACTCCTAGATTCCTCCACTTTATTGGAAACACTAACTCAACTCATTTAAAATTCAGTTGTAACATACGTGCAGGTGAGAGATTTATTAAGTTATAATACTGATCTCTTGGAATGAGATGTATGAATAATAGACAGTGCGGGTGACAGTGGGACTTCGTCTAGGGACCTCAATATGTGGACCACACCAATGTTAGCACTGCTCAGTAATAGTTAAAGTGAAGGAAGACATCAACGTCATACCGCACTGAATGACATCATGAAGCGGGCTCTGTCATCAGCCAAGATCCCGTCTCGACTGGAGCCGCCTGGTCAGGTCAGATGGCAGGAGACCAGATGGTGTGACCCTGGCACCTTGGAAATCAGGTCGTTTGCTGGTATGGGACGTGACTTGCCCAGACACCTTCGCACCATCCTATAGAACTGATGCTACCCCAGCACCAGGGAGAGTGGCTGCCGCAGCAGAGGAGAGAAAATAAAATAAATATAGTAGCCTTCCACCCAGACATTTCTTTTCTCCACTTGCAATCGAGACCATGGGAGTGCTGGGCCCCAAGTCGATGACCTTGGTAAGGGATCTGGGTAGACGGATCAGGCTGGAGACAGGGGAACCTCGTTCAACTGACTATCTCCTGCAGCATCTCTCGATTGCGGTTCAGCGAGGTATCAGTATACGGAGGCATCACAACCTGACTTCATTTTATTTCTTTATTATTATTTTATTTTATTTTATTTAAAAGTTTTATTATTATAAGTTACAATTATTAATTATCATCATCATCATCATTATAATTATGAGATATCATAATATTAATAATAATTTTTGCTTGTTATAGCTATTGCTGTTTGTCTCAGGACAACCTGTTGAAATATACTGTTGTATACTGCCTTATAATGGCTAAGAGTTTCATAACCGGGCATGTGATTCAAGAAGAAAAAAATGACCTGACTCTGAAAAACACCTAACACACATGAATGTATCCATTATTAATAACATATAGTATACAAAGACCAACCTACTTTCTTTAGGAGTCATACTCGGGCATGTATCCTTTAGTGTGGTGTAACTGTGGATACAGCACAATTTGCATCATAGCATAAGTTTAGTTTGGAGAAGTGACATGGTGTTCAAGGTGACTTTCATATCCATCATTTTTTGAAAGTAACATCTTAGGTAGAGCTGCAAGTTCAGTGTAGGCAGACAATGATATCATCCACCTCGCTCTGTCAGCAGCTAAAGTCCCCTCCAGATTGAAACCTCCTGGCTTTCCAGATCCGATGGTAAATGACCTGATTGCATGACTTTACACTGTGAAAACAGTAGGTTATAAACCCCCAATTATAGTATTATACTTACTATTATACTAATAATTATATACTACCAATATAATTTAAACCATATTCATGTTATCTGATGATCTTGCACCATATTATAGAATACATTCAGTATGGGTAGTATATCTGTATCTTGACAATGCTATAAGAGGGTTGTATAATTCTACATGATCGGTATAATAACCTGCAATACTGGTCTTAAAATATTCTTATATTAGTGCTATATTATTGATATTCCAGGTCTAATATCTGGATTGTTACACAACTATATAGTGCAATAACTGGCAATATTGGATTTATAACACAATACTATAACAATATTACTCCTTCTAATAACAATCTTAAAATAGTTATAATTGTATCTTATAACTTATAGTCAATAATTAAATATCATCAATTCTTTGGTCTTATACAAATAAAGAAAATACAAAGTGAGAAATACAGATAAGTGATAAGTGCAGATAAGTGATAAATACAGATAAAAGTGTTTGTTCAATGTTTATTGCTCTACACCGTAGGTGACAGTCACTCTCAGCAGCTATCAGCCAAGTTTTTGCCACTTGTGGCACATCACGCTCTATGCCACTGCCAATCTCTCGCTTCTTCGCCAATGTCTTGGCATTCTTTGCGGAATCCAATTCTTCAATGAAGTTGTTAAATTTTTCGGACCTCCAGCTCTGGCGATGGCGAATGAAATTGTCATCACTCCCAGTGTCCTCTTCCGTCATCATTTCTGCAGAGACATCGTTCCACAAACTTTGCACTTGGGAGGATTGCTGCAATACAGTCTTCTTCCGACGATCGAATAACTATAAGCAAAGTATAATAGGCTGAAACTTTCTCACTCTTCTTTATTTTTATTTTTATAATGATTGTGAAGTAAAAATAGTACAACAATGAATAACAGATGGGTAGGAACGAGTCTAAAAGTGAAAGGGCAACTTAACTAGCAGCACATATATTCTGACAGATCATTATAACTCCACACATGTCAACTGTTTCCAAGAAAGCAGATTTAAACAAATATTTTTTCTCTTTTGTAAAAAATCTACCCGCATTAAGAAGAAGTGAAAAGTGGAGAGGCTGAAGCCATCACAATTTTTAAAATAAGATTAATTGCTCCTTTTCCCCGTTTCTCCAACCATTGCTTTATTTTATAGAGAAAAAGTAAGACAAACTCTTTCTCCATAGACAAACTATATATTATAAACTTACTCTTTGCTGGCGTGAGCGAATTCTCATTTTCTTTTTTTGTTCTTCAGAACACTCACTGTCTTTGCAGTGTAGAGATTTCCGGTGAATTCTACAGCCGTCTAGAAAAGAAATCCAATTGTTAAAATAAATGTAGAAAACAAGGATAAAAAAGCACCGAAGTAGGCTATGATTGTATAAATTATTCATTCGAGTAATCATAATTGGAAAAAAATATAATTTACACAAACAAAAAATAATAATTACCACGGATTCGCTTTGCTGAATATGTTTTGGTTCCAATTTCTTTTATTATTTTTGAAACAACTTTTCTGTTGTGTTCTCCATCAATCCTGGGCATAGACATAATAACAATAGCAATACTACTACTACTACTATTACTAATAACAATAATAATAACTAGTAGTAGTAGTAGTAGTAGTAGTAGTAGTAGTACTAGTAGTAATACTAGTAATATTACTAACAATAATAATGATTCAGTAATTCTTGGCTGAAATAATTATAATATTCTCATTCTAACAGCCAATACTTAATTAAAATTTAACCCAAAATTTTTTATTATTATTAGTGACCCCTAAAGAGTACTTCAGCAAGCAGTCGAAACGTTGGGTTGAGTTTTAATTAACACTATTGACTGTTATAACGACAAAATTCGCTAATATAATAATAATGATAAATCATACATTCAACAATACTTACCTCTCATGATTATGCAGTTTATTATCATCAGTAAATGCTGCATGAACACTTCTGATTTGAAACTGCACAGAGTATGTAAAAAGTGTGTAAAGTGTCCTTTCAATGCCATGTTAAAGCTAACCTGTAGTTCAGGAGGGCTTCGTCGACTCCTTTTCTTACCCTCAGAACTGGTCTCACAGCTTGCAGAACATGGAGCCAACACTGGTGGATTCTGCTCAAGTGTTGACACTCTGGACTCTATGCTATCTAGCTTGTCGCATATAGTATCTAGCTTACTTTCCATTTTTTGCATATAACTCAAAAATGAACCGATTTGTGAGTGACTAGTTTCATGCAAATTGTCTCCATTTTGTGGTAGAACGTCTCCTGGTAGCCATTGAAACCCTTCATCAGCCCTAACTCTCTCTCGGCTTTGAGGGGTTACACTAGTCCTGCCAAGCACACGTATTGAAAGTTTAATAAGTACAACACCATTAATCAGTAACTCTACAATGATTGACACATAACAGAACAAAGTAAACTATTTTAAAGAATAATCTTGCATTAGATAATGTGCACAAAGTTATTTTTAAAAAATTTTCAGGCAATCTGACTGGATTTAGTAAGTACTCGCCACAAGTTTGTCTGAGAACTACAGCAAGATAACAAAATTTTGCATCATCAGCCAGCATAAGGAGTTAGTTAGCTCCATTGTAAATGTTTTCCATGCAAATATAGTGCATGTGTAATAGACTGTAATTAATCCACAAGACTATTCAGCCATTCTCGGCTGAAATAATTATAATGAATAAGCAGTTTTATCAGCTACTTTGTGCAACCATTAGGGCAGGCTCTAAAGGGTTAAGTCAAATAACTGAAAGGTTTCAAGCAAAGAGGATGCTTGCAAGAGAGTGGTGAGAAGGTTTCAGTCATTTCTGAACATTAGTAGGAAAAGGTAAGAGCTTTAGACGGCACATCTAAGATTGTGAATTAAAAGATCAAGGAAACTCAGCTCATATAGACACCAGAAAAAAACAAGTTATGATTAGAGCTTTGTGGATGCTGACTGGTGTGCAAATTATCCTTCAGGATATATTACGTAGAATGCATACCCACCAGTCATCTTGCTGTTTATATTATCACCACAAAGAGTTTGACATCCTCAACCTCTGTGGAAGGACCACAGCAGGAAGATAAAACATCGGGTTAAGTTATATTTATATTGGAGAATAAGTGCTACTGTTATACCCACAAGATCTAATGTACCCTACCCAACCGAATGTCTTTTGCTGCTACTGTACCTAATAGCTAAAGGTATTTCACACCTTACCTAAAGTGTTTTAAGGTACTTTACCTAAAGTGTTTGAAGGTACTTTACCTAAAGTGTTTGAACGTGGTACTTTACCTAAAGTGTTTTAAGGTACTTTACCTAAAGTGTTTTAAAGGAGGTACTGCTTTACCTAGTCCTTTACTTAATAGCTAAGGTACCTTACCTAACTATTCAAAATATTGCTTGTATACTTAGCCTTTATGAAAAACATCAGGTAAGAGATAAGATATATTTCATGAAATACATCATAAAATGCATTTCATCCAGTACACACAAGGTCACAAGTATTTAATATTAAGACTGGCACCTTTGAATGAACTTATATCCTGCTATTACGATGAAAACTGAAAACTATACCAATAGAGAGAACAACTTCTCCACAATGTTCTTGTGTTCATGCAAAACTTCAATTTGAGGACAAGTTCTATACAGTGGACCAAAATACTGTCCCTAGTGTGTCCGCTATTTGAAGTTTTCTGAATGTACCTTAATTTATGAAAAGAAATTTCGCTGGGATTGATTTAAAACATCTAAAACATCAAATAAAGTGAAACTGGAACCACTTGATGTGTTATTAACCTTTAGCACATGTAGTCTCGCGTAGCCAGACCCTTTACCAATCGCTACGCGGGAAAAGGGTCTGGTAAACTGACATAGAGCAGTTTGTTCTTGCTTAGTCAGCAAGTGGTTAACTGTTCAATTAGTGTGGGTGTAAATTGTTAAATATTTTCAGGCGCGTGAATTGTTTAGATCAGTAGGCAGAGTTCGTTCTGTATTGCCATGAAGAAATGTTACTTGTGCAAAGCTATGCTGGGAAATGCTGCCTGTTAAAAAGTAATGGCACTTTGATACTGATTCTTGGCTAGCATTATTCACCTTTAAATGCAATGGCCTGTGCACAAAGCAACAACTAAGCGAAACTTCCAACTCCAGATATCTTAAAAAAGCTAGGCCAATTCACTGCTTAAACTATTGGCATCACCTAAAGGAAGAGTTTTGACACGGTTGTTGGAGAGTTGTGCACAGAAATATTACACGTGCAAAAGTTTGAGCAGTCTTACTTCACAGGATATTACGTCACCTATTGTTTGCGGTCTCCCCAATTAGCGAGGGGAACTGAACAAACTGCTCAATGTCAGTTTACCAGACCCTTTTCCCGCGTAGCGATTGGTAAAGGGTCTGGCTACGCGAGACTATAGCACATGTGCACAAAGAAAAACTCAGTAAGCTGGTCTATTTGACAAGATTGATCAATCCACTGAAAGTCAATTTTTTTTGTTCAATAGCTTGGTGTGAGTTGAGCAAGGTTAAAAAATGTATTTTCATGAATAATAATTGGGTCAAGTCAGGTAAGGAATTGGTATAAAAAAATGCACCAGGTAGGTAGGTATCCTTCACATCAAATTAATATTTCAGGTAAGGTATTTACCAGAAAGTGATGTCAAGTAAATAGATATACAATGTATTTGATATATTTTGTGATAATACATCCTGTACGTTAGGATGATATCTAGTAATCACTTACCGGTCCCTCATAGAATGGCTACTACCAGAATAAAATCTCAGATTACGTGGAGTATTAGATCCAACACTGCATATGAAAATAACAATAGAAAAATCTAATATCAAATTTTCTCAGTTTTGACAGCCAATTACAACTCAACTGAAAATTTTCAATTAATATCATAATTTGCTGCTGAACTGAGAAAATTTTCTATTATTATTATTATTATTATTATTATTATTATTATTATTATTATTATTATTATTATTGCTGAATCAAGAAGAAAGCTGTTAAACCTAAAGGGAAATCTGTTATTGCAGTAATTATTATAGTATCCAAGCACAAGTAAACCATACACATTGGCACTCTAACTGAAAGACATAGAAATAACACAATCATTGAAATATATTCTGCGTTCATCTATGTGAACAAAAATAAAAAGAAGTATAAAACTGATAATGGGACAAATGCATTCTTCAGAATTGTCTGAAACCATTAACTCTGCAGGGCATATAGCAGGTTCGATCACACCAAAAGTTCAAGCCTTACTGGAGTAGCCTTACCAGCATGCAATTCATTGTAAAAAAAAATCTTTAATATTCTAGCCGAACCACTTACTCGTTAGCTAATTGTCCTTCTCGAAGGCGTGCCATTTCTTTCTCCGGAGCTATCTCCATAAAAGCTTCCCGAAGGAACACCGCGAAACATCATTGCACTTTTTCAATCCCCTCACTGGACTTGAGATCGCTCGAGATCAAGCTACGTAAACGAGAGGGACGAAGGAACAAGGATATTCTATAAGACTCGTCTCGCCCGCCAATTCTCACTTCACAAGTGTCTCTGGAGCTCTCTGCTCTTTAATTAAATACTGCGGAACAAAAATACAACCGCAAGTTTTGTATAATATTAATTTTTACAGCTTCAATTTATTATGGCTTCCAAACGTCCCAGATTGCAGTGCCCTTTGTGCAAAGAAAATCTTTCCTACTCTGCTGTTTCTAGACACACCCAAACAAGATCATGCCAGTATACATCTAGAAGTTCAGATTCTTTAGACAATTTGGCAAGTGATATCCATGATGCTACTACTTCTGATCAAGGTTTGGATAGTGTAACCCTTTGCCAGGATTCCCTTGACCCTGCTGAGCTAAGTGATTCTTCAGTTGAGGAACAATCAGAGGTAGAGTTAGCTCCTGAAATATGGGAAGCAGATTCTGATTCTGACAATGATGGAGGAATAAGATCTATGTCAGATAATCTAAAAAATGTTCAGTTTATATTGAGCTACTTTATTCTTTTTTTTCAACTTTGTTATAGAATTTCTGACAGAGGTGTTCGGCATTTATTAAATTTTATTTCCTCCTTATTTTTGTTTTTGTCTACTATTGTGCCAAATGCAAACATCAAAGACTTTGCCTTAATCTTCCCTAAAACTATCTACTCGTTGAAAAAGGAAATAAATTTCACTAACATGCTAAAACGTTATTGTGTGTGTCCTGCTTGTGGTTCACTCTATGAAGAAGACAAATGCATAATTACTGGGTTTCAAAATTCTAAGAAAAGCCTAAAGTGCAACTTCATTGAATTTCCATCTCACCCTCAAAAATCACGCCGTAAAGAATGTGGAATGGATATAATGAAAACTGTAAAGATAGGAACAACTTACAAACTTGTTCCAAAAAAGCTTTACTTGTACAACAGCATTAAAGCTTCCATAGAACAACTTGCATCTCGTCCAGGATTTTTTCAGAGTTGTGAGTCTTGGTGTGAGTTGAGCAGTGGTGATTTGAATTTCATGACAGATGTTTATGACGGTAGGTTATGGAGAGATTGGAAAGATTTTGTACACATTCCTGGAAATCTTCTTCTAATGCTTAACATTGATTGGTTCAGACCCTACAAACACACAGCATATAGCGTTGGAGTATTGTATGTAGTAGTTCAAAATTTGCCTAGAACATTACGGTTTAAACCAGAAAACATTATAATTGTTGGTACAATTCCTGGTCCACATGAGCCTAAACTCACCATAAACACTTTTTTGAAGCCAATGATAGATGAACTCATAGAATTATGGAATGGTACCCAAATAAAAGCTCCTAATTCTACACTAGGTGTTCGCAGTGTTCGGGTTGCATTAGCATGTATCAGTTCAGATATTCCAGCGACCAGGAAAATATGTGGCTTCTATGGGTTCAAGGCTAGACATGGATGTTCTAAATGTATGAAAGCTTTTCCAACTTCTGGCTTTTCAGAGGCAACAGATTATGGGGGGTTTGATAGGGAAATGTGGCCACTTCGAGATATGAAAACACATTATGAAAACGCATTGTTAGCTAAAAATGCTGTTACAAAAACAGCACGGACTGCCATTGAAAGTAAAGTTGGATTACGTTACTCTGAATTGTTACGTTTGCCATACTTTAACATAGTGAGATGTCATATGATAGATCCCATGCATAACTTGTTTTTAGGGACTGCAAAGCATGTTACCACATTATGGAAAGGCAATGGGATCATGTGTGAATCTGATTTCATTAAAATTCAGGAAAAAATTGACTCTGTACTAGTTCCTGCTCGTATCGGGAGACTGCCTGGAAAAATTGCTTCAGCATTTTCAGGATTTACTGCTGAGCAGTGGATGCTGTGGGTAATAGTGTACTCTCCTTTTGTCTTAAAGAATTTATTGCCTACTGAACACTATGATATGTGGTGCGTGTTTTCCCGGTCATGCTCACGTTTTTGTCGGCCATTTATTAATAATGAGGAAATAGTGAAAGCTGATGAGTTAGTATACAGTTTTGTAAAATGTTTGAAGATATTTTTGGGCGTCATGCTGTAACACCAAATATGCATCTTCATGCACATCTACGTGAATGCATTCAAGATTTAGGACCTGTGTTCTCTTTCTGGTGTTTTTCATTTGAAAGATACAATGGTATTCTCGAATCATTTCAAAAAAATTGGCATGCTCCAGAAGTTCAGTTAATGGAAAAGTTTGTTTTAATGCAGAAATTAAATGCCACTGACATTTTGCAGCTTACACAGTGTACAGAGCTGCACAAATGTTTCAAATCCATTAAAAGCAACTATTCCTTGCTAGAAGACACCAGCAGATTGTTTGACAGTAAATCTCTTTTAGAATATGAAAAGAACATATTTTGCTTGCCAGGAGAAATTTGTGCTACCAAGTGTAAGTGGCATGAAGTTATACCACCGTTGCGTGAAAAAATTTTTAAAGAGGAGATGCGATCTCTTTTATACAATATGTATTGCAAACTGTATACAGCTGACTCAATCACTCAAGTACCATTGAGACACGAGGAATTTTCTCAAGTTGAAGTTTTTGGACAGCTCTTTACCTCCCTTAAGAGTCGATCACAGCGATCAAGCACAGTTTCTGCTATGTGGCCGGGACTCTCTGGCACCATAATTGGTCGGCAGTGTAGTGTAGAAGATATTCGTTGTGGCAATATAGAATACTTTATTTTACATACTCCTGTGATTAATAATGTGAGTCACACACACATACTGGCCAAAATAAAGTGGTATGAAGATCATCCAAGAAAAAATTGGTTCAAGAACTCCATAACAGTATCAGCTACACTATTTGAAGAAGATTCTGAAGCTTCATTCATGCCCCTTTGTCGAATAATGTCTCGTTGTGCGACTATTCAACAAAATATTAACTTTGATTACGGTGAAGACAATGCCATAGTTTCTATTCCACTCACTAGAAGAATACTTAATTGAACTTGATGTATATCTTAATCTGAGAAATGTAATAATTTATAGTGACTGAAAAGTAACAAAATTTCAACTTATGTATCTAAAGAAGTTTAGCGTAATGTAAACTACTTCACATTCATTAGACCAATATATCATATTTAATAAGTATTCTCAAATAGTGTTTGCTTCTTTGTAATAAAAATATACAAAATTGTTATCTTATTAAAAAAGAAGCTGTGGGGATATTTTGCAGTGATTTGGGTTTCACACATATCAGGGGTGATAGAAGTGGGGGATATGCCGCTATCCCCCCCCCCTCCCTCCCAAGACAGGGAGACATACGCTATGCAGATTAAGTGTTTTTCATGAGAGTAAATTGGAACGTGTGATACATAGTGCCCACCCCCTCCCACCCCGAGTTCATTGATGTTTGGCAAAATGATAAGTCCACTTATACTTACTATTATTCCTACCTGTCGTAATGTCAGTGATGTTGAGTGGATGTTTTGAGATCATGTGTGCTGCACATGTACATGTATTACATGTCAGGGGCGGATTTAGGGGGGAGGGACTCGACTGGTGTCGAACGCGTATGAACCCCCCCCTTTTCAGAATGACCCCGTATTTTGCTACTGACCTGTAGTGTATAATAATAGCAATAACTTTTTGTTTATTGTCCTTTTTTCCGTCGGCCTCTAGTAATTGCGTTCTTCTAATGAATGTACCGATACTCATGATATGCTGAGTCAGGACTTTACTTTCATCCTTATAATAATACGGAAGACCAAGTTCATAGTAATGCCAAAGCAAGCAAGTTTAGCATTTATCATTGTAAACAAATTTTATTGGTTGTTGCGTATTCAATTTTTCTTCATGGTATAATTTAAAATTAACTAGAAATGTCTTCATAAATATTTTCACAGCTGAAATATCAGTTTTAACTTTTATCATAATGTAAGACCTTTTTCACTCATATTCTTTATTCTGGATAACAAAACTTTTGTATATTAATTGTGTTTAGCTAAGTTTTAATTTTTCCTTTTGATTTTATCAGCTGGACAGTCATACTAAAGAGCCCCCCTTCCCCCCATGTAAACTCCTAGATCTGCCCCTGATATGTTAACATTTCTCACTGAATGAACCAATAACTAGTATTACTGTAGATTAACAAAAGTATCAGTGTGTATATGTGTGTGCGTGTGTGATGTACACATGATATTTGTAAGTGAGTGTATAAGATACATGATCTTGATTATTTCAACCTCATACACTTGTATGCAATGTCAGGAGAAGTGCTAATCCACACTGTTACTATCTAGTTTGCCTAATTCACGGACTGTCACTACCTTGTCTTGGTAAATTGCACATATATCTCATAGCATGTGGGTTTATTGTGCATGTCTGTCTACTGGCTCCTCCCAGTACAACATGTATGTTATAATCATTAACCTTCAGCACCATGACAAATTCAAAGCATTTGCCTAATCAAAAGATACATGCTTTGTGCACCTTCCGCTACTTTCAACTACAAAGAGTGCCCTGCTGATGAGAAAGTGAGACCTGACCGAGTGCTTATTATATGTGCTGCATTTAAAATTGTTAGTATGCAATAGGAATTTTAGACTCCGTTTTGAATTATTTTTAATTATATAAAACTACAAACATAGCCCCAATATCACAGGTTTGATGATTTTCTTGAAGCTTACACATTTGAAGTATAATTGTAATTACATTCACTTTTTTACCATGTTTGACCTTGTGGTTACTCATTTCTATTACATGAATAATACAGCAGAACTAAAATAAATTAAAATAATTATTAAATTGCAAAAGTGCACAAGAATGTAAGTGTACAATAATGTCTTGCTTGATTTACAAATGCATGATAAACTTCACAATCACAATTACTTTTTTCTAAGCCTTATGGTTACACTACTGAGGGTGAGGTGAGTTAAGAAGAAACTGCCACTACAAACCACACCACCACATTCACTTGAGACAATCCAAGGTAAGTGGAATCCAAGTGACCCTTGAAACTTCCAAAGTGTTTGTCTAGGATCTTGGGAGCATAGGCCACAACATTGGTTGTATGGTTAAAATACAGCTGCTAACTTGTTATTGTGGTTTAGGGAAGGTGTTATTCTACACATAGACACACATGTTCACTTGAAGTGATGTGTATGAAGTGAATGTAAAGTCACATGGGTTAGCAGTCATCTACTGGGACAGAATCCATCAATTTACATTGTCCAAGTACTATCCTAATTATGATTCTACAGAAAATTAAAAAAATCTAAACAATTTGATATAAGTAATTGTTTAAGTTTTTAAAAATTATTATTATATTCATAATCAAGCAATATATAATGACTAACTTGCTATTGTTGTTGCGAAGAAAATGTTTCTTGTAAGATTTTATTGTCAAGGAAAACATTATAAAAGCATAAAAATGTACGAGATGTTTTTATTTAGTGCTATTGATGTACTGCTCTTACTGACTCTTCATCACTCACATTGTGGGCACTCTAGGCAATATGAAACAACAAATCTATCACCCATGATTAAATTATACATGAGCAATGATGTAGCCAGCAACCTTGAACATATTGATTACTCAAGCACATTTTGTGATCAGCCATGAATAATGCACAATTAGTTTATCTTGCAATGCTATCAAAAATGGCATGTGCTATATATTGAATATACTTCTAGAAGGTTAGTACTGACTCCAACTTCCCGATTTAGGTCCTAATGGCACTTACAGTAGATGTTACTGTCTCTGTGTCACATCAGCATTTTCAGCAGAAAAAAGTGAGGGGAACAGATAACATCTGATACACACTTAATGTTACCATGCTGTGCTATGTATTGGCTATGATGCTTCCCAATCCCAATAAAATTATTTTATCAATGATTTCACTTTTTGAACAGCTAATGAAGTGGTCCCCATTTATCCTCATTCCAATAATGCTATTAGACGAAATGCCAGTTAGCCATTGCATACAGCCACAGTCAGATTCACTGATTAGGTTTGTGATCAATTCAAGAGTAATAGAATTTGATGTTATGTTTTCAAAAGGCCACATGTTTGTGTTTTGATGTTGTCAGATCTGTTGATGTGAAATGACTCTAACATTAAAAAATCATGTGAATTGCCAATTTTCTCAATAATAATAGGAAAAAAAAGAAAGGAACAGACCCACAACCACTACGCCTATCAATAAACATTTAAGCCTTTGCACTGACACTGACAACGATGGATTTAGTTTCATTTTAGTCAATCACGAGGAAAGCGCTGAGATGTCGTATGAATTATTAATATTACTCAAGTTTAAGTTACTACAATATATCTACTACAATATTTTATTTCAACTGTATTTCGCTATGCGGGGGAAACTGATAGTAATTAACCTGGCATGCACAACTGCTGAAGAAAAGGGTTAAAATTTTTTAGCAGTACTGAGCAATTTAGCCAAAGAAAGCTGGGAGCATCCCAGCAACACCAGGATGGTTAGTAACTATGATATAGCCACAAACACTCTAGGGGTCAGAAAACCAACAAGCAACAAGAAAACAGCTTGTATCTTCAATCTTTGCACAGTTCATCCATGCATCTGTGTACCGACCTCACTACAAGATGGATACACTGATCACATGGAGGGTTGTCCAAGAACGCCGTCAGTTGTCCAGTGTCCTTCCATGGATTCTCCGGATACTCTGGACATCCTTAGATTATCCGTGGATGCCAACCTATCATGAAGCATTTCCCAGCATTCCTTGGCTGCTGGTTTATTCCCTCTGCCTCGACATTTTTTCAGTTGACTAATTACTGTAAGGTTTAGTATTTTCCCAGGAAGAAGTAAGGAAAATGTAGCATTAGATCTTACTTTTGCATCTCCTGATGAAGTATTTGTAGTCTCTGAGATATAAATATCAATTAATGTGTGTATGTGTGTGTGTGTGTACAATGTGTGTACGTCTCAATACAAAGATTGGCATTTGGTACACTTTGTATTGATTGTAAAGCATATTTAGATTACGGTATTACTAATATTTTAGCATCCTCTCTATCATAAGCTAGGGACAATCATTATGAATTACGTTGTTGTTGTTGTTGTATTTTCTCACATATTCAGAAATATAATACCTTTTAGCAGTAATTACTACAGAGTCCATCCTCTTGATCTTTCAATGCTTCTATTTCATCTTCAATTAGTCCTTTTCCAGCCAAAAAAGCTGCATGTTGGTTACATAGCTCCACAAAGTCCAGTGCTGCCAGTAATGCTTTCTCAGAAATTTTTTCACTAACTGTTTGAGGGGTTTCAAGGTGAAAAAGTACATGCATCACAGCAGCAACCCTTAATATTTGGCCATGAGACTTCGATAGCATGTATATATATGAGAGAGAGAGAGAAACACAATCACTAGCCGTGTTGGGGCCTCACAAAAGTGGGCCAAGAACAAGCCCACTACTTTAACCCAACACTGCATTGTAATGTACCGCATAGGATCAATTATATCAGAAGTGAATTTGCTCACGTGTTCCAGTTTGGAATCCAAGTGTAGATTGCCAGCTCACACCTACCAGAAAATACAAAGTCTGAAAGAAAAATAATAAAATATGCACATTATATAGTTTACATGAAAAACTACGGAAATTATAGTAATGAAGAAAACTATTGATAAATAATTTTAAAGAGGTCTTCAGGGTTTCATCCAGAAATTTTTGTCTGGGGGGGTCAAAATTAAAGTAACAATTTTAAGTAATACTTTTTGCTATCTAAAATAATAGATTCCCTAATCTCACAACTAATCAGAAATACTCTGAGTAAACTTTTCACTTTTTTTTGCCCTTGAAAGTACAGCTATCAATCCCCATTAGTGACATGAAACAAATCAAGAATCGACTTCATAATAGACTTCAACTTTCTTCACTGTCGAAGCTAATGATGATAGCCATAGAAGGCCCACAACTTGACGAGGTTGATTTTGATGCTGTACTGTCACTGTGGAAATCGATGAAGCCCAGACGAATTTTGTTGTGATGCAAAAATACTGAACTCTGATTGTTTTTCCAATATAATATGACTTTTTTGTAGGCAATTAACTTTAATAGGTAGGTAAAAAAAGTGGGGGGGGGGAATATCCCCCCCTGGCATTTTGACTGGGGGGGTCAAAAAACCCCCTGTCCCCCCCTGGATGAAACCCTGGTCTTATATAAAAGGGCATAGCTGGGGATCATATTTCGCAACAAGTGGAAAATGGCAGCTATCAGTTCTTGTCACCAACTTCCCGACACGATTTTAGTATGCGTTAATAGCAACTTAGTGCGCAAATAGGAAACAATGTCGTACAAGACAAACAAACAAAAAATGGCAGGCTATAAAAATATTGAAGGAAGAAGAGTACTGATTGCCATTGACAGGATGTACAGCATGATGCCACAGTACTGCTGCTCAATCAAGAAATACTTTGGCACACGCACACACACACATGAAAATGGTACATTCTCATAAGAGAAGAATCTAAATTAGCCAGAAATACTCACCAGTATACATTTTTAGAGCGAAACTTCACTTTTTCAACTCCGTTTAACTTCCCTGAGCATAAAGCAAACTACACTGCTGGCTGCAAGAAATTATTTGCTCATGTGATTGTGACGTGATGCCTAGGGGGCATTACATCAACATTTTATTACGACTACTTTTTGTTAAAAGCTTACCAACTTACATCAAAATATACAGACTGTGGCTAGTCTCTGGATTTAGCACAAGTTGTATGGCAGGAAATGCCATATTGCGTTATAGCTAGTGTACATGTGCTCAGTCTCCATGGCTCTGTTTTATTCATTATACACGTGCTACAGTATATAGCATTCATGAAAAGGAATGCTGACAGACAAACAGACAGACAGACAGACAGACAGACAGACAGACAGACAGGCAGACAAATGCACTACTATAACCCGCATGTGCGCTGAGATTTAATAAGAGTTACAAGTATATATGTGTGTGTAAGTGTGACTGGAGGGGATTTGAAGAAAGGTCGCGACACTTAAACGCCAGCATAGAATTTTAACTCCAGCAAGAATGCTTGAGATAATTATAACGGAAATTATGAAGGAAAGTCAGTGAGGTTAGTCTGGATCCCCTCCCCCTCCCCCCCCCCCCTCCCCCCTCCCCATAAAATTAGATAAAATCAATGTACATATACAAATAAAGCATAGCCTTCTTAGACTAGATTCACTATAGGGAGCATATGACCTCACTGAAATCTCTGGCACATTTCACCGTACATCAGAAACATGTGTATACACACACACACATACACACACATACCTTGAACTTTGAAAGAAATCCACCAATTAGATGATGCTTCTCTGCCACAAGTGACAGACTAAATCACAGAACTGTAATGTTTTCAACGAGTGGTGACACATCTGTGTCTATCTATGCCTTGCTTGTGTACGAATGCTCTCTCACACATACTATACTGGTATGGCTTATCTGTCACTGTCATGCCTCCCATGGAAACTCAGCACATGTAAAATGAATAAAACACAGTCATGGAGACTGAGCACATGTACCTGTAGCCAGCTATACCCATTTCAATAAAGTATAAGTTCATAGACATTACTGCAGTTATGCAACTAAAAAGAAATAAATGAACTAATTCTGTCTCTGTCCAGAATAGCCCTACAGTTTAAGCACTCCTTCTGGAGGTAGGGTTCTACATGAATTGATGCAACCAAATGTCAGTGAATCCAGCTGCCTCTCTGTCAGAGTAGTTTATGGCACACCTAAAACTGTAACTAAATCATACAATTAATTCAAGGTTTCTTCTACTACTATGCCTTCTGTCTCACAAAACTAGAGGGCTATTTTTTCTTGTCCATGACTTGATCAATGAATTACACCAAAATGTATAGCAATGACCTATGGCTATAATTCTAGTTACAGCCCTGCACAAGTGCATATGTAATAAAAATGAGATCACACAGCGAATACCCATGGTTGGTGCAACCAGCAAGTTTCAGCTACATCACTTAAGAAAGGTCAGGTTAACCAGCAACAGAAACCTAACAAATCTTAGCTATAGCTACATACACAAGAGCTAACAGTAAATACATTTTCGTATAGCTAGCCATAAGTCTCAACTTGCACGCGCATATGCAGCTCCAGAGTAAAGTAAAGTCACCAAAACATCTCTAACCTTTCTTACAGGGACACTCCACCCAGCTCAAGCAGCGTATTGCTTACTGAGACTTGACAATAGAAAATCGCGACCTTCCTTCTAACGCTGACCGGGTGGGCGCGGACTGTTGTTATAGTTACAATCGTTTAACAAACAAATCTGGAAGGACGTACGCACTGATCTTGCTGGGGCTGGATGTACGAATAATCTCGGAATTAACTTTGCTCTAAGTATATTTATGGATCAGTGATGAATTTATTTAGTTAAAACGTCAGGTTGGAAACTAGGTGAGGTAGCTGAAGTATGCGCAATGGTGCTGTGGGAAATAAATTCGAGAATGCTTAGCTAAAGAGAGAAAAGCATACAAGCATACCCCATGTCCATTGGCCTATATCTATGATAAAAGTCCAATGCTTGAGCACCCTTAGTATTCCTTTACTATCAAGAAAAAAATAAGCTTTAGCTAGTTACTCTATTTCTATTTTTTTTTAAATTTATGCACAATTGCTTCTCAAATTCTTCTTAGGGACTTTTTATATATTTTATTCTTCTCTAGAAATATTTCAAAATTTCATTCCAACACACGCAGGTGCATTAGTAGAAAATGGTACAGGTATGCCTGAGGTAACAAAAAGATAAAAATCAGATATTAGGTATGCAGGAGAAATATTGGTATCACTGAATGATTGTCCAGCTATCACTATTAGACTAAAAGAGTAGAACTCCCAAATTGAAAGAGCATCTTTCAGCAGATCATAAATCAGAGGTTGCTTGCTTTAAGGGGGTAGTAAGCAATAAATGTATCTATTGGATGGGGCAGAAAGAACATTCACTGTAGCTCCGTTTTATTTCCATTCAAAATGTCGAGGTTGTTCAACACGTATATTCTATAGCCAATTGGTTGTCATGAAGCAAATTTCAAGTCTCTACTCACTAGATTTTAACTTTTATGTTACTATAAGTCTGAAACATCCGATCCGCCACAGTGACAATTATTACCAGTGCATGATCAACTAATAGAACTACTAGTAAGAGTAAAAGAGTTGAAGTTGAATGAGTTACATTATTTTGATTACTCTGTATCTATAATATCTATGCTGCAATGCCCTATTTGCTGGTTTTAGTGGTAGATTAGTTGCAGCAACTCGATATACAGTGAAACCTCATACAACAGGAGTGGGAGGGTGTGTGAAGGATTTCTATTTCAACAGTGGTTACATTCATTTTGGCTGTCGTTCAGAGTCAGATATTGTAAAATCCGATAAGCAAGCATTTTACAATGCATCAAAATTATCAATATAGTATAACTCAAATTAATGAAAAACAACAACAAAAAACAACAAAACAACAACAACAAAAACAACAACAACAGCAAATAAACAAAAACTTGTGGGTTCAATGAAAATGCACAAAGAAGTGGGATATGATAGAATGACAGGTACTAGCTAGTCAGGCTAGAATGTTCACAGCTTCATTCCAGTTATCTTGAAAAGGACAATTCACTAGGGGGCCATCATCTTCTTGTAGGGGAGTGACCCACACTTGTAACAAAATTTATCACTTTGCTGTCGCAGCTCAGTCGTAGAGTGCTTGCGTGTTAAGCAAGCAGTCCTGGGTTCAATTCCTGGTGACAGCCAAACATTTTTTCTTCTAAATTCTGTATGGTTTAAAAAAAAAAAAGCCATAAAAGAGAGGGAATACATCCACAAAAATATTTGTACACACAAAAGAAAAAATTAAACATACCTTTAGTAAACCAATTTAAGTCTATCACATGAAGTACAAGATAAAGACTTTAGTACTCTACAAAACATATACCACACACACACATGTACACACGCACACACACACACACACACACACAACAGTATGGTACATACATATAAATAATAGCTGGATAATAAATTTAGACATTTGATTGAACTCAGATATAGCTCTCGCACTAGAACAGTTAAAAATACATCTCACCTAAGTAGTACTGCCTTAAGGAATGCTTTATTGCATATATGTTTTTATTAATGCTCATCTACACAATCACATAGGAACCACGATGTCAAACATTCAGTATGCACACACGGCAGTTCTGGTATCTCAGTTTAATGTCAATGGCACAGACCTGGACTGAGCAAAACTTCAAAGTAGTGAAGTGTGTGAACTGATAACAACAAAAACAACGACAAAACCGACAAATATACGGCTGGTAAACGACACGAATGCTGCAGTCAAGTAACTATGCGTGAGGTGTTGATGCGTGTATGTATACAGGAGGACATATGAAATGGTATACAGTAGAATGTCAGTTATCTGAATAAGTTGCGACTGAGAGGTGTTCTGATAACTTAAAATGTATTATAAAAGCACTAATAAAGGGGTGTGGTCAAGCAATTCTTCTTGTCTGTACATGCTATTATTAGATTTATGGTGTTCGGGTTAACTGAAGTGTTTGGATAATTAACATTAAATTTCCTCGTTAATATTTAGACAAAGATTTTGTAGCGTCTCCTTTGGGAGCACTTGGTACAAGTGGCTTCATTATGATCAGAGTTGCGATCAAGCATTCTTGTACAAAAGGTAGAAGTTCGCCATAATTAATACCACTGGTGCCACACCGAGTGTACTAAATACCTATACGGCCATGACCGCTTAGGTCGTTCTGGCCCTGCACTGGTCGTCATAACACAAGACAGATGGGGAAATGATAGTTTGTTTATCATATGAACAAACACACACACATATACATAATCCTCTAAAACACTCAACTTCTTCCTTGCACCCAACTATCCTAAAATCAAATCTCAGGTGATAAAGTATAATCCATTAGACACAAATGGGTACAAATATTAGTGTGTGTATGTGTGTGTGTATGAGCGCCATGTGTGTGTGTGTGTGTGTGTCTGTGTGTATATGTGTGTGGTAGAAGGCAAGACTAGTAAGTACACTGATCTGCAGTCACTGCAGGTTTCTGGTCTTCTTAACTCTTTCACCGCCATAGAGGCCACATGGCGTTCTCTGTATTAAAAAGAAAAAGAAAAAAAGATCAATTATCCATATAAAGTTTCGATTTTTATTGCTTTGTACGTTGCTCTAACATAGTACTGTCCGGGCGCATCCTGGACAGGAAGAGTGAACGTTTGGAACTGCACTCTCTTTCCCCTTTTGCTTAATTCACCTGTCTTATTCATGCCTCACCTTTCCCCTTGCATTACTCCTACTTGTACCTTATTAACACTAATTCATACTAATTATTACTGCCTCACACACACTCATACTCTCTCCACTCACAAAGACTCTTTGTCATTTTAGGGCCCCTGCCCTGGCCTCTCTATAAAAGAGTCAGGGTAGAGCACGCTCCATCAAGTACTTCCAGTAATAAAAAAAATCGAAATGACAGCACAGGTATTTAGTTGTTGTTTTTTTTACATTATAAAAAAATATGGCTGCTGGAACGCTAACCATTCAGTTGTCTGTCCACACGGTGATCATCATTTGCATTATAGTAAACAGTTTTGTCTGTACCTGCTTTTAAAATCTATCTCTTGCTGAATGTCTGTGCAGAAAAAAAAAAAAAAAATTACATTTTCATGTTACCGAACTGGTAGTCATAAACTTGGCAGTGAAAGGGTTAAAGAATATTACATTCTGGAAATCACTGAACTATAGAAACACTTGACTCCAGCCCCTGTGTAACTAATGACTAACTATCATGTGTACCATTCCTTTTCTTCTTTCACTTTCATTTCATCATTGTAACTATGTATGTGCGTGTGTGAGACCAGGTGATTGTGCGTGGCTGTCATCAGGTCATTGACCAAATGATCCGGGAACTCTTCACCTTTCATTTGTATTCAATACTTTACAAATGAAGAGTTGAATAAATATAATGTGTGTGCAGTGTGTATGTGTGTGTGTGTGTGTGTGTGTGTGCGTGCAGTGTGTGTGTGTGTGCAGTGTGTGTGTGTGTGCAGTGTGTGTGTGTGCAGTGTGTGTGTGTGTGTGCAGTGTGTGTGTGTGGACGTACGTATGTCATTTTGTACTTTGACCCTCGCATTTTTTTGTTAGTTATGTGGTCTACCCCGTCCCAAATTGCACTAAACACAATCCTCTGGTTTATCGATCAGTACCCATATCACCCTAGAAATTGAATTGTTTACCGTTTTGAATTCTTTTGCGTGTGCAGTCAAACTTGAAAACTTAAGGGACTTCCATTTCTATTCGAGTTAGTGGCGGTGGTAAGTCAATACGCTCTTTGTCATGGTTATAAGCCGTGCGCACAGTATTTACCTGAAAATACATTGTCCAGTAGACTACTGCGAAAGTAAGTCTGTGTAGGTGCATGTCCAGTTGTGTCAAAGCATTGTGTGTTACAACCACTACTTAGCTAAAGAATATCACAAAGAAAACTTTTAAATAACGTGTATTGTTTTGTTGTTGTTGTTGTTTTCCTTCCAAGCAGTTGCAGAGAGTTGTTGCACTGAAATCCCTTTACCCTGTATGCTAAATTAAAAAAAACTGGACCTTATTTTCAGTAGCTTCAGTGTTAGAAGTCAAAATCAATAGTATAGTCTTTAGGCTCGCTCGCCATTTGTGCTCAAGCACATCACTAGTTATATATGCTTGGATGTACGTGTATGTATGTAAATTTTGACTTTGACACTCACGATTCTTGTGTTCACTCATTACCTTGGTTAACACGCTGTTTGTCATCACTGTTCATACTTGACAATCCATTGCCCAACATGTCAAGCCACCAAGAGACTACAATGTAAATCTTGTGTTGGTATATCCAGTGAATGAGTGCATGTGAGAGTGTTGTGTGTTACATGTGCTGACTAGCTAAGAACAAACAATAAATATAATATTTGCTGCTTTATGTGTTAAACTACTTAGGTTCCTTTTTGCATATTTCATTAGTAAGCAAGTCTTACATAGAGTTAGGATTTATACAGCACAATAATTCCTTGGAAAAACTTGTTGTTTTTTAAGTACCAAAAATTGCCATGAGTGGTCTCGTACGCTAATTAAAAAAATGTTGGCAGTGTAAATTGCTTGAACAAACAAATTGTACATGATGATTTCATAAAGATGAATTTTACTCTTTCTCCTTATATGCCAATTTTTATTAACATCACAAGTAAAATGCCTTTCCTCCCTAGGACTGTGTATATGAGTGGGTGTGTATGATTGTGTGCTTGTGTACTTGAGCTATAGCAGAAGGAAGGGTGTGTATGGTCAGTGAAACTAAACCACCTTCACTACCATACAAAATCATTATGTACCAGCTATAATTTATGTACAGATAAGCTTTAAACAAACACAAGAAACAAAATAAAACAAACAAAACAAACAACAAACAAACCACAACCAGCATTGTCTGTTGAAGAAAATTAACCGACCAAACCCATATCGTGACTTATACAAAGACTTGCAACTACCTCTATGAGGCCATGAGACCTGCATTTGGTAATGGTAGTCAATACTATACTGTATCATACCAAGTTGCTTATGGCCTTAGTGGTCGTCATGGCTCCTATGACCTGTCCTAGTCTTATTCTATGAAGTGCATGTGAAAAATGGCCACTTTTCCTTCTCACCACTGTGCACCTGGATACTGGAAGCCAATATTATTTGGCCACCATAAGGAAATTCCTGTTCCCTATTCTCACAACATAAAAAAAAGTAATGCTTCATAGTGACCTTAGAAATTGGGGAAAGAACATACTTTTACTCCAGAAAAAGCATATGATAACTAAGCTATCAGGGTGTCATACAGGATTCTGCGCTGGGGATGGTGTACTTAGCCAATCTCATTTTGGAAACCCACACTGCTTTGATGGACATGCCTATGTGAAAGTGTATACACCTTACACTGATGAAACCTGGTTATACAAACTAATATGACACTGTGCTTCTGAAGCTGTGATATTAGCACTTGTGCGCTTAGAGAAACTGACAAATTACTGACATTGCCTTAGAGATACATAATAAAAAGGGATGACCACATAGTAAACTGTTTAAACCATAATTAAGCAATTGGCAATCTGAAAAAGTCCTTCAACAACAGCTCAATGAAGAATAAGCGGATAAGTAAAATGATTTCACTGAAGTTTATTAGAATTACATGAACTAAAATGATAGGAATTCATACAGGATTTTTCACTGGGGGGAGAGAGAAGAGAGAGATTTGTAGAGTCACAAAAACCGTTCAGCCACATGAAAATGGTGAAGTCATGATCATGAAAATTTGGACAAACTACTACGAAATGCTACAATGTTTTTCATATCTTATATTGAAATAAATTCAGAAGAGGTAAAAGTTAATTAGGGTGGAAATTCCAGGGCTCCCATAACCTGCATGAAACAATGTGTCTAGAACAAAGTAGAAACATATGTTGAGTTGTATGCAATGATTTTCTCCCCCTCGTTGTCCAGGAGCACACCAAAGGATGTAGGGTAGTCATGGGAAAGGCTATGAGGGAGGATAATTTTAGTGGAGCATGCTTTAGAATAATTCAGTAACTAGAAACCATTCCAACATGCACCCACACTTTCTCACAAAGAAATTCAAAATTCAAAAGTACTACGGAACAAACAAACTGAGGAGACTTTTTTTATAAAGATATAGCTAAAACTACCACAAAATATCTCTATTATAATTCAGGGCACGTTTGCTCCCTACATTCATTCATTCATACAGTAACTAACTACCTTAAAAAAATTGTTCAGGAAACACAACTTCACCGGGAGAACACTGATAGGGTGCCCCAGGCAGAAAAAATACTTCGAAACCCACCGACCGCTAGCCATAAAACTACTTACCTAGAAGAATAAGCCAGGGTAGACAGCAAAAGCTTCCTCCCAGTCCACCAAGACACAAGACACAGTAGCTGTTTACGAATCACAGTAGACAGCGCGCAACACTAGTTTTGACGACCACTACCAGTAGAGAATTTTACATCCACGGTAAAGCGTTTTTAACTTATTTAACCTGGCGATACTTACCTATACTTAACTGGAAAAGGGTTTTCCACGAGACAATGCAATATCTTTGCGAGACACTGCTGGAGGAACCGCAGAACGGTCCAGCGTCCCGCCGAGCAGCGAAGTACTTAGGGCCGAGGGACAGTAGTTCAAGATAAGCAGAGACGCCTATGTCTAGGCTACAGTACATAGCCTGATGAATTTTTAACATAGTTACCTTTTCAACAATTGCATTGGAGGGACACTATAACCTCAAAACTGGGGCACTATAAACCAAGGAGGGGTCACTATCTAATTGTGTTTTTCTCTGGAAGGACCTGGCATCTGAGTGATCAAGTTAGGAGACCCTAGTCACAATACACAATTACACAAAAAAAACTACACCAGTTATAAAACTGTGCAGTGGTGTGCAAACTATAATTAATCAACAGCTATGTTATCCTTAACCGTTCCTAGTTTTATAATTTTGCTTAATATATAATGTAAGAAGTTATCTAATGGACCCTTCAGTAAATCATGGGTAAAACAAAGGTGTAAAAAAACAAACAGACATGTAAAACTATAGTAGAACATGGTACAATGTTTTACTTAAGGTTTCCTGTCAAGTAAAACAAGTATGATTTATTAAACAAGTAAACTAAGCAGTAAATCTTTAGTGTAATAGTTTCCTCAATTTTGTAAGACAAGCATCTTCAAGCAATGCATAGCTAGGTTAAGACACATCCTATATCATGACTATATTCAGGAGAAAAATAAGATGTAGTTTATAACATTAGTATGAGGAAGTGTTATAAGAGTGTTCTTATTACATTATTATAACTATGTTATAAGTAATTGTAAATATCCTATTATATTGTGCATTTTTCACAGTGCGTTCCAAGAACTTTATCTAATATATGAATGAATTAAATGATGGTAATTATAGTGATAATATCTGTGTGAGACAGTGAGTTTAAGAATAATAGTGGCATTCTGGAAATGAGCAGCTTTGTATTTCCTAATAACATTTGTTAAGTTGTTTAAATGCTTCTCTTAACTAAGGTGTCAAACTGCTTCTGCAGTAAGAGCTTTAGTTTATCTCTATCCTTGAGTTCATAATTTACGAGATAGTCATCAATATACAAGCAGGAAGACTAGTGCTTCTCATTAATCAAAGTGACCTATCATGTCACCACCACACATCCATTCAAGTCAGTATTTTCTGGAACCTAATTCGCTCAGTTTATCCTAAATTTAATATGTATAAGTGTAATTAATTACCCTTTAATTAGTGGCTACATTATGTTGTACAATGACATCAATTATGAGTCAGTATGATAGCTACATACTTCGATATTCACAGGATTCAGCAGTACATCACTGTTAACTTGTAGCTAACATTATTAGACTTTCTTGTTAAATACAATTATCAATGGTTTTGTTTATTTATAATATATAGCTATATGAAAATTGATGAGATGGTAGAATTTTTGTAGTATACACATACACAAAATATAGTTGTGATCCGAGTTGAAAGTAGAGTGCAGCCTGAGTTGGTCCTAATCCTTACAATAAATGGCATCTAGTAGTGAAGGAAAGAAGAATTGGTATAAACACAGCTTTTGCTAGCTAAATGATAGCTATATCTCTCTGAAATACATTTGCTATACGGCATTTGTACTATCTTGGGTACTAATTGGGGAGCGAGCTTAGCCAGGAGACACTCACAGGGGTTACACAATCGAAAATCGGGGATGTTTGTTTATCAGTATGTATGGACGCACGTAAGGCATTTTTGTACTTTGACCCTCGCGTTTTTGTGTTAGTTCGGTGGTCGACCCTGTCCCAAACTTCACTAAACAGAATCCCTAGAAATTGAATTGTTTACCGTTTTGAATTCTTTTACGGGTGCAGTTAAAACGTGAAAACTTACGGGACTTCCATTTCTATTCGAGTTAGTAGCGGTGGTAAGTCAATGCGCTCTTTGGCATGGTTAGAAGCCATACGCAACAGTATTTACTAGAAAATACATTGTCCACTAGACTAACTGCGACGGTAAGTCTTGTGTAGGTGTATGTCCAGTTGTGTCAAAGCATTGTGCTTTACAGCCACTACCGGTACTTAGCTAAAGAATATCACAAAGAAAACGTTTAAATAACGTGTATTGTTTTGTTGTAGTTTTTTCCTTCAATTCAAGCAGTTGCAGCGAGTTGTTACTATGGCACTGAAATCCCTTTACCCTGTATGCTAAATAAACAAACTGGACCTTATTTTCAGTAGCTTTAGTGTTAGAAGTCAAAATCATTCATATAAAAATATTACAGTCTTTAGGCTCGCTCGCCATTGGTGCTCAAGCGCATCACTAGTTGGCGAGCGAGCGTAGCGAGCGAGACACTTACAGGGGTAACAATCGAAAATCGGGGATGTTTGTTTATTTATTTATTTATATATGTTTGGACGTATGTATGTCATTTGTACTTTGACCTTCCGTATTTTTTTGTTCGCTCGACGTTCGACCCCGTCCCAAACTTCACTAAACAAAATCCTCTGGTTTAGCGACCATTACCCGTATCACCTTAGAAATTGAATTGTTTACCGCTTTGAATTGTTTTGCGGGTGCAGTTAAAACGCAAAAACTTATGGGAGCTCCATTTCTATTCGAGTTAGTGGCGGTGGTAAGTTAATACGCTATTTGTCACAGTTATAAGCCCTACTAAACAACATTTACTTGAAAATTCATTGTCCACTAGACGAACCACCAAGGTAAGTCTTGCGTAGGTATGTTCAGTTGTGTGAAAGTATTGTGCGTTACAACTACTATTAAGAATATCACAAAGAAAATTTTAAATAACATGACTTGATTTTGTTGCTTCTTTTTCATTTCAAACAGTTGCGGGGAGCGGTTACTATGGCATTGAAAACCCTTTACCGCATATACTTAATTTAAAAACTCGACTTTATTTTAGTAGCTTGAGTGTTAGTTGTTACAATCAATCATTTAACAATAGTGTAGTTTAAGGCTCGCTCGCCATTTGTGCTCAAGCACACCACTAGTATATTTGTATATAATGTTTGGGCGTACGTATGTCATTTTGTACTTTGACCCTCGCGTTTTTGTTTAGTTATGTGGTCGACCCCGTCCCAAATTGCACTAAACAGAATCCTCTGGTTTATCAATCAGTACCCGTATCACCCTAGAAATTGAATTGTTTACCGTTTTGAATTCTTTTGCGGGTAAATATCACAAAGAAAACGTTTAAATAACGTGTATTGTTTTGTTGTTGTTGTTTTCCTTCAATTCAAGCAGTTGCAGAGAGTTTATTACTATGGCACTGAAATCCCTTTACCGTGTTTGCGAAATTTAAAAACTGGACCTTATTTTCAGTAGCTTCAGTGTTAGAAGTCAAAATCATTCTAAATAGTATAGTCATTAGGCTCGCTCGCCATTTGTGCTCAAGCACATCACTAGTATATATGTTTGGAGTATGTATGTCATTTTGTACTTTAACCCTCAGTATTTTGTGTTCGCTCCGCGTTCGACCCCGTCCCAAACTTCACTAAACAGAATCCTCAGGTTTAGCGACCATTATCCGTATCACCTTAGATATTGAATTGTTTACCGCTTAGAATGCTTTTTCGGGTGCAGTTAAAACGCAAAAACTTATGGGAGCTCCATTTCTATTCGAGTTAGTCGCTATTGGTCACAGTTATAAGCCCTACTCAACAGCATTAACTTGTAAATGCATTGTCCACTAGACTAACCACGAAGGTAAGTCTTGCATAGGTATGTTCAGTTGTGTGAAAGTATTGTGCGTTACAATTACTATTAAGAATGTCACAAAAAAAACTTTAAAATAACGTGACTTAATTTTGTTGCTTCTTTTTCAATTTAAACAGTAGCGGGGAGCGGTTACTATGGCATTGAAACCCCTTTACCGTATACGTAATTTAAAAACTCGACTATATTATAGTAGCCTGAGTATTAGTTGTTAAAATCAATCATTTAACAATAGTGTAGTTTAAGGCTCGCTCGCTATTTGTGCTCAAGCACACCACCAGTACCGATTAATGTTTTTCATGTAAGACAAAGTTTTTAATATAACAAAAATGGTGATGACTCAAATGATTAAAGTGCACTATGGTATATATAGAATAAAGAATAATTGATACAAAACAGGAAATGACGTCATGTTTATTATGCAGCAAACAAGTGTTAGTTTACCACACTCCTCCCTTCCTAAGATGAAGGCCTAAGATGAAGGCCTCAGATAATCTGGAGGATGACGGATACGAGTTGATCAGTTGATCGAGGTGGCATAGGTGGAGGTCAGTTTGTGCTGGTAAGTCTGAGGAATCTCGATTTGTTTCAACATGTGCTTCAGGAACTATGGTCATAGTAGAGGAACTGTCTTCTGAGGACAAATCAGTTGTCTGGCCATGCACTGCTGGCATAATTGGTGGTTCCACAGCTACTTCTTCAATGCGCCGTCTCCAAGTCCTTCCATCACCTACATCAACTAAATAGGACACAGGACCTAATTGTTTCAAAACAACCCTTGGAGCTAATTGTTTCAAAACAACCCTGGAATCCAGGTATCACCAGGACGTAGATTCTTCACCATCACCGGTTGTCCAACAAACAAGGTTCTCTGCACATGTTCCTTCTGTCTAGTCTGTTCTTGTTCCACTTTCTCTTACATATTAGGCTTGAAAAGTTTTAAATGAGTGCGTAATTCTAACTGAAGGAAAAGTGAACATGGAGATTGCTGGGTTGTTGCATGTGGCGTGGTTCGGTAGGTTAACAGGAAATTTGTCATTCTCTGATTCCAACTGAGTCCATCCTTAACTCCAGCCTTCATGGCTTCTTTAAACGTGCGGACAAAACGTTCAACCAATACATTTGAAGACGGATGATATGGAGCGCACCTGCATGTTGGCACTCTCTTGTCCACTTCCATTCAATATTTGATTGTAATAGCTGATTAAATGGGTGCAGTATAGTGGCTATGTTGGGTAAGAAACTGCGATAATAATTCTGTGACATTGGTGGGAATGGGAGCATTAACTACTGCCTCTATCTTGTCACTTATCGCATGTTTCCCCTTAGCATCAATCGAATGGCCCAGATATTTCACAGAATCAGCTAACAACTTACACTTGTTGAGACTTGCCTTGATACCGTGTTGCTCCAGTCGCTTCAAAACTTCGTCCAATGTATCAGAATGCTCTGCCTCAGAAGTTCCGGTCTCTAAAATATCATCTGGCCGAGCCTGCAGACCGGTCGCCTGTATCAAAAGCTGTGCCTATGCCGCAAGATTGTCAAAGGCATTCAATTATCCCACCCTCCTTTTTCGTGACAGCTCTATCCCTTCGCAAGGACACACCATCACAGATAATCGTATAGTATGTCTGTAATTCTTCCTTGGAACCACCTCCCAGATAAATTTGTGTCAGTCAATTCACACACTGCCTTCAAGCATCTGAAAGGTTACCTATACAAGAACTAATCTTCTCATTGCACTGTTGAATTTTTTATTTATTTATTTATTTTCTTTATATTTTATTTTATTATTTTATTTTTTTCCCCCTCTGTTTGGTTATCATTCATTATTGTCTGTTTTATGCAAGGAAGGCCTTTAGAATAGCCTAATTTGGCTAGTTGGCTCTTCTCCTGAATGCCGAACTATTAAATAAATAAATAAATAAATCTATATAGTAGATAGTGCGTGGAATCCCTTGCAGAATAGTATTCATGATTTGCAGGAACACTGCAGGTGCAGATGCTATTCCAAATGGCATGCGCTTGTAGTGATATAATCCTTAGTGGGTATTCACTGTAGTCATCTTGGAGGATTCTTCATCTAGCTCTAACTGTAAATAAGCTTGTGATAGATCTAATTTGGTGAATTTATTCCCCCCTGCTAATGTGGCAAATAGATCATCTGGCTTGGGTAAGGGGAATTGGTCTACATGTAGAACTAAATTTACAGTAGCTAACCTTATAATCTCCATACCCAAAATCTTCCTCCCTCTTTCGGAAACTGGTACAATGGGTGTTGCCCAATCAGAGTGGTTTACCTTTTCTATAATCCCTTCTGTTTCCAGGCTGTCTAATTCCAATCCCACAGCATCCAAATCGGCTTCGGGAGCAGTCGCTTTTGAATGTGTTCACTTAATAGCCCACATACAAGCCGGTCTTGTAATGCCTGATCCAAATATTCCTCAAATTCACAGTGTAGGGCTAATTTCCTCAAGGTAGCAATATAGTCAGCAATTGTTTCTCCACTTTGCTGGTTTCGCCTGTGGAAATGGAATCTTTCAGCGATCTCTAAGGGTTTGGCGCGTAGTGAGCAGCAAAGTTGTGACGAGTTCATCGAACGTCTTGGTCTGGGGCCACTCAGGCGCCACTAAATTTCTAAGCACTTCATAAGCCGCTTTCCCAATGATAGATAGTAGACCCGGTACCTTCCTGCCCGCTGGGAAGTTGTTGGCAGTTCGATAAAGATCCAATGCTCCAGGGAGATAAAGATCCAATGCTCCAGGGAAGAGTCAATCTGTTCATTATCTGGTTCAAACGCTGCCATAGTACCAATGGCTGTCGTTAATATTATACAAGAATTAACGAGGAAACGAAAGTAGGTGTGGATTTTTTTTCGTATTCAAAAATCGAACCCCCCAATGGGACCTTCTGGCTACCGCCTGAGGATAGGGCTAAATGTCCTATAGTGCAGGGCATTTAGCCCTATCCTCTACTGAAAGTGGTGAAAGCATGAAATGTCCTAAATAAGTGATTACAGGAAATTCAAGTTTTTGCCCTTTTATAGTAAGAAGTCAATCCATATGCTGAAACCTCCTTTCCAAAATTTGATCTTTAAAACTCAATAAGTTCATAACAGCTTTAACTCCTGGGATTAAAAAAAGCCTACTTAAAAAGCAATTTGACACTCAGGTGAACAACAACAACATTAATTCACACCTTATAAATTAAGTACATGATGTGGTGAGAAAATGTCATAATGTGATGAGTAGAAATGTTTTCATCTAAGTTTAGAACCAGAACTTGTACTTTGGAAGATCAAAATATTCAGAATTGGACAACAAAAACAAAACTCTACTATATAAGCTGGTTGCACTTTATCTTGTGATTATTTGCTAGCAAAGGAGGAGAGTCAGTACAAACATTTGTAATATTTTCTAACAAAATCTGCCACTTAGTAGCCTTTCAAATACTCAAAGAAATTCCCATAGAGAAAAGAAGAATTTTTGACCAATTGGAGATGAACTGCTAGAGTAGCTTACCCCCCATTAATATTATTAGTGAGGTTACCTTACGCAGATGGCACGTGACCATTAAGCGGTAATTGAATAAGTCGAGGCTCACCTTACAATTATAAAAAAAAATGTAAAAAATAAATAAATTGGTACATGTACCTGGAAACCGCAGATAAATTCCCAGTGAATATAATTCAGACCCAACTCTGAGGAGGTGAATAAGGGACCAACCAGTTCAAAATTGAAAAATTCATTGTTGTTTACAGCCAAGTAGCCTGAGTATTTTGGGTACCAAGATGATAGGCAAGCATTGCTCGGTTAACTAAAAAAATACGTGGCAATCTAAACAACTTTAGCATAGTTAATTCAGAAAACTGTAATGAAAACTTACTAATACCCACACAAACATTGAGCTGGCTATGTAATTATCATTTGCTTGTGGGGTATACTGTTGAAATCTAACGAGCGTCTCATAACTTCGCAGGCAATACATTCAGTTACAAAATAAGTTTCTAAATAAGGTAACAATAATAGGGGCATGATTCTATTGTCTGAAGGCAATTTCATTGCGTTCTATACTGTCTTAATGTCTTTTGTCACATCAAGTGGTGGAAGAAATTGGCAGCATATTGAAGTGTATGTTCATGATCTGATTCCAGAACTATTATTTGTGGAGGAAGATTATTCAGCTAATCTTTATTGTGGCAGTTATTCCCCTGATGTGAATTGGACCTACTCGAATATTTCATTAGGCTGGGATATTTCTGAATATCAACCTGTTTCAAGTAAACACGATACAGGGTGGAAACAACTAACACTAAACAATTTAAAAGAAGGTGACTCAGGCTTTTATACTTGCAGTGGGAGGGATTCTGGTCATTTTTTTCAACTGTATTCCTTGGTTACAGTAATAAGAAAAAATGATGAAGAGTTACACAATCACCACAATCACGGTAATATTTCACCTAACTGGATAGAAGTCTCCAAGAATAGTACTGTTACTCTTACCTGTTACAGCCTTAATCCAGTAGAGTGGTACGGTGTTCACTTAAATAGTCAAAATAAAGACATTGGTGAATATACTCTCACTTTATTCAATCTGAAAGAACACCACAGCGGTGAATACTTTTGCAGGGGTGTTTCTGAAGAAATTAAAACCCGTGTTTTTCACGCTAGCGCTCGCATTATTGTGGACGGTGTCATTGCTAGAATGACTGAATCTGTCTATTTTTAACAAATATACAATAATGCATTAACAAAATGTTTCCCCATAAAAATTTGTTTACAACAACATTAATAACAAAATATAGATTAATCATTGAATACCACAGAATACCACGAGTCTGTCGGCAATTCAGGGTATCTAATGATAATGGTCTGGGCAAGGGGTAGAAACGGAGTGGCTAATGTAATGGATGCTGCAAAGAAGTAGATTTTTTTTTATGCTGATGAAGTCATTGAAAATATTTTCTCTAATATTCAGGTGGAGTAGAAAGGGAATGTGTAAGACAAGAAGTAGTGCCACCTTATAGCATTGAGAGTGAACAATCAGTTAGTCTTGAGCAGGAGGAATTAAGGAAGTTTTTAGAAGAGCAAAAACAATTAATACTCAAAATAAAACATTATGGACTTGATAACGGGATAAATGAAAAGTGAAAAACTGAGAATATTTCACTCAAAGAATTAGACAGACTTCCTAAGTACAGGTTCCACTGGTTCCAAACTTAGTACAGACATGAAGACTTACTCATCACATATGTGTTTTTAAATTATTCCAGGCATCAGGTGTCATGTACTAAATTTATAAAGTGTGAATTAACATGTGTTGGTGTTGTTTGTCCCCTTGCCTTAAGTGCCCACTCCAGCAGAATAATTGGGTTGTCCAACAGTAAAGTTAGCCCCCTTTGCAACTAATTAGTGCAGCGAAATGCAGCTGTGCCACACTCACCCCCAGGGCTTACATTTGGGGCTAGCTGAGTGAATTTACAATCAAAATCCTCATGTCTTACATTTGGGGCTGGCTGAGTCAATTTACAATGAAATAATCGACTAGGGTTGATTTGGTGAGGCAATTACATAGCCATTAAATAACATTGAAATGCTTAACTCGGACACTTTAGCAATTGTTTTATCTAATGGCAGAATTGAACGCTCACAATAAACAAACTAATGGAATTATATTTCAGATTATATCAAGTACAGTGCTTTACAATTTGCTATAATGGGAGTTTAACAATTGGATAGCCAATTTAATAGTTAAAGTTAGAAAATTTGGGAAATATAATGATACATGACATTGTGAATATTATGCAGCTAGCTCGCTATTTAAGTTTCAGTTGAGATGAACATGACACACAATACCAAATACAACCCCTTCTATTCCAGCAGCTTTCGGAGCTTTAACACAATCCTTATGATACCATTTTAGACAATAATCAGATGATATCATTCTACCGTATTCTGGCTGCCTATAAGTGCAGTGCACTTCCACAGTAAAGTGATGAAGAATAACAACTTTATTCTTTCTTGCTTTCGTTGGAAATGGCCTGTTTTCAAGACACTTAAATAAATGAACACGAAAGTCACTTTGAGTATAGAATTCTTCTGCAGGATTAACACCTGCACAAAGTGAGGTGGCAAACGCTAAGGAAAACAGTCCACAATCACTGGTACCCATCTGAGTTTGAACTTTTACAATCTGTATGTTAATAGCCTCCTCATTTGTCATTAAAATACTGGCTATTTGTCTTTTTGTTTGATTGCTGAGCGCATACAGTCTGGTTTACTGTCATAAACAGCTACAACACCCGATGAGCACAGAAGATTTGAAATAGTTATCCAATGTGAGCCATAAACATTAAGCACCTGATCCTTCAGTAATCTCTGAACAGCTGTTATGAGGTTATCAGGTAACCATCCTCCTTCTAAAAGTATTTTCTTTTCCTCTATGTAGACCTGCAAGTCCTTGAGCCAGTATTCAATAGTTTGGCAAGTTGCCTTTCATTTGTGAGATCTATAAGTAAAAAAAAGGCAAATAAAATAATGTCGGAATTAGCATAAAGTATACTTTCACTAACATCCAGAATGCTTTTGAAATAATTTGTCCACAAGCTTGAATTCTTTAGCTAATCTCAAAATTATATTAATCATATAAAGAGATGCCATGTGGTTGAATTAAGGCGAAAACTTTTTAGTGAACACTGCTATTTTCTTAACCTTTGTATGGAAAGCAAACAACAATAACAAAAAAAAAGCCATTTAATAGCATCACAGGGCAAAAACTTGAATTTCCTGTAGTAACGTTTTAGGACATTTCATGCTTTCACCACCTTTCCTGTAGTGGATATAGGGCTAAATGACCTATAAAGCAAGGCATTTAGCCCTATCTTGTACAGGAAAGATGGTGAAAGCATGAAATGTCCTAAATACGTGACTACAGGAAATTCAAGTTTTTGCCCTGTGCATTGCTCTGAAAGTTACAGCTATAGGTACATTTAACTAAGTGAATTTTGTATTTGTAGCAAAAGGTACAATAAAATTGGGAATTTTTCCTATTCTAGCTATTGTTAAACAATTTATTTCGTAATTTTCATCTTCATTCACGCCATAGGTGTTGGTGTCAGATATTTTTATTTTATGTGCTTTTGATTGACTAAATGGAGACTCCTTGATGTCATCTTCTTCAGAATACCAACGCTATTAATAATACTAGGTTCAATGTTAATATTTATCGAGGATATATCTGAAGCACCTTCAGGTAAAAAGTCTAGAAAATGCCCTGAATATTCAATGAAGCTACTTGCAGCCATGTTTTCTTGTTGATTATCCTCTGCAAAAGTGGAAGAGCTTTCACTAAAAGAGACTGGATGAGAAAACACCGTGTCTTGCTCAGATTGGCTCCCAAACATAGCTGACGACTTTGTATACACAAACGAATGAAATCGGTAGAATCAGACGAGACATTGAATGTGATATTCTGCTTTATATTATTAGGAATAGCTATAGCTGATGACTTCGGCTTGAAAACCTTAGACTTGCCATTCTCATTTACATGTATTGGTTTTGGCAAACATTGCTCCTGATATACCTTCAGTCTAAATGAAACAAAAAAAAAGTAATAACAACTGCAGCTACAATATATTTATTCTAATTAAATGTTCCCAAGCTTGTGTTATGTTATGCTGTACCTGCATGAATTGACAGCTTTCTTTAACATTCCCCCCCCCCTTAACATAGGTTTAAAAAAAAAGAAATAGTGAATAGATTAATAATCAAAACTTTATTTAGGACTAGCAAAGCTGGTTCATAAGTCAAATGTATTACAGTGCACTCTGCACATACTGATCCTTGTTTAGACAGTGCTTGTTTCTTGTTTATTAATAAGATGTAATTCTTTAGTTCATTGACCATTAGCTAACTTGTTATTTTAATTCCAACTTGACATTTCTTATCAACTAGATATTGTTGTTCAGATCAAAGAAGCTCCTTAATTAAATGTCATAAAATATAAAACAATGAATTAAATTTACAATGAAAAAGAATAAAGCACTTCATTTTGTGGTGGAATACTTATCCACTTCCACTAAAAGTGAATTGTTTTTCCAATGAAACTACGGTCGTAAAACAACCCAAGTTGGCTAAATGAATACTATTAAGCTTTGCTGTTATATCTGAAGTTATATTGTCCTCTACCTTCCCTTCCTTGATTGTATCTAGCTGGCTCTTCATATAATGAAATGGCTAATCTCAAAGTTACTAAATTGCAAGTACAAATAGCTACAAACTGAAACACTATTTATAAAATAATTTGATAACTTCAGGACGCTTATGTAATTAAAAATTACATCAAAGCAAGGGGTCTATAGCTACATTAGTAAGAAAAAAAATGCATACCTGTCTCCATACTTCTGGTTTGATTGGAATTGAATAAAGTGGTACAGCTTCCTTAACAAACTTGGCTTTATTTGTAGTCTGACACACAGATTCAGACAAAGCCCATAAAGCAATAGTTAGAAGAAGATCTGAACTTCAGGATGGAATGTACAAGGATAGCAAAGATGGCAGCAATTTTCTCAGGCAAGTAAATCAATAAACTTTAAACTAACTACTTTGTAAACTGTAGGTATTCCCACTTGCAGGTTATAACTGATAAAAAAAATAAAATTCAAATTCTTCAAGCATGTCACGACGATCATGTAGGTGGGTGTCACTTTGGAAGAGACAAAACTCTGTCAAAGATTACCAGAAGACATTATTGGAAGGAAATTTGCGATGATATAGAGAATTGGGTAAGTATAAACATGAATTTAAGAATTTAAGCCTGACATTGTTAACTTGCATAGCTGTTCTCATTTATTCATCTTATTGGTAGATCAGTTCATAGTTAGCATAATTATCCACCATTGTTGGATTGGGTCATCTGTCTGCACTTATTATATTAATACTAAACTATATTTAATTTTTATTTTTCTCCTACTCAGTTGTTCCTCTGCAAACCAGTCTGTATACACTGACTATTGTGGCACCCTTTCTAAATACCACTCTACCAATCAATACAATTAACACTTCTATTGTTTAATCCTTTTCTTTTTTCCTTCTATACAGTCTCATGTTTCACAGTCTCTACCTTTGTTCAGTTCAGTTGAATGGCAGATTATGAAAAAAAAGATTGCACAAGGTTCACTGAAAATCTAGGGTACCGAATAAGTGTCTTTTTAAATTATTATTTTTAACTATAAAGTTGGCAGCAATACACGTTTTAGCTTTCATGTTACACATGCATAATGTTTTCGCCTAGATATTTACCTTCTGTAGTGTACTAAGCAAAAGTTAAAGGAAGCAGGAAACACTATAAGAAATGGGTTATACATAATATTAAAATGGTGCATTTTGAGAAAAACCAGCATTTATTGGATGTTACAAAGTATGGAGAGTGTACTATATTTGTGTACAACTATGAATATCACATTATGTGAAATGTATCACAAGCATAATATGGATTTTTATACATTTAATTAATTTTTTTAAATTTTACTGCTGATTTTATTCATGTAAAATATAATTAATTAATTAAACAATTAAAGTATTTATCTTTAAAATTATCGTTATAATGCATGGACTTTACTGTAGTATCAGAGGTTAAATAATGTCAACCTCTTAGTATACAATTAATCATTTCGATGCCATTACTGCCTACAGGCGGGCAAGGAGTCACTTGTCTTCTTGAATATTAAAAAATACTTAATTAAAAGCATCAGCTTGATTTTTTGTTTATGCATTCTTAAGGCTTTATACAATATAAAATTAGCTCAATAGATACAAAAAAAAATTGTACCTAGATGCCTCTTTTGCCTAGATTGTCCAAAAATTTTATATGACCTTGAAAAAAAATTTTTTAGAGTTACATTTACAACTGTGACTTCATATTTAGCAATAATATCCCCAAAGCATTGAAAAATGCTAAAAACAATACAAGTTTATTGGCACTCAAAAAATTCCACTTTTTCATCCCAATCGTCAAGCGACTAGATATTATTGACTGCACCTTTTTTTTTTAATAGTTACCATAATATAAAGACTAAGATGTTTTAAATCAATAGAATCAGCAATTATTGACTGATATATGGTTGCTAAGGGGTTTCCTTACAGAAAAAAAAGATAATTTGATAAAACTTTAACCACCAGAAATTTGATGTCGAAAGGGTTAAGCATGAAACAAGGTTAAAATAGCCTAGCTTAGGGTTGTTTACTTCAATGACACCCTCATTTACAGAGTGAAATGAAGTAAAAGGTAGTATTTTATACTTCAGATTACATTGGTCCATATATTTCTTATTGCAGAGGAGATGACTCAAGATAATTGTTTGGATTCTGTTGAGAATTCTGCAAACGAAGAAATACAAACTCTGATGTGACCAAAGAAACTGAAAGTGGAACATCTATGTCAGCAACTGAAGATTTTCCTATTTTTTTTTGTAGTAGTAAATCTTCTGTTCAAAGAACTCCGTCTAAGAAGGTTCTCCTGCAGTTGCATTGTGTATGTAAAATGCATGAATGTTTCGACAACCACATGATCAGTTGCGAGTCATGTAATTCCTGGTTTCACTACAAATGTGTTGGAATTACATGCAAGTGTAAAGACTTTTTTCGCTGTGCATGTGCACCATCCTCTTGGATTTGCTCTACTTGAAGTTGTATAGTTGACTTTCTGTGTTATCTTCTTCTTGTGTATATCATCGTCTTTCATTGTAATTATAAAATATAATATATATGTGCATATCATGAACAATATGTTATAATTAAAAAGTATTGAAGTGCCAGGCGATACGCAGACTTAAAAAGGTGGGTTATTTTATGACCACATCCAAGCCACACCTAGATCACACGTAATTAATTAATAATTTATTATAGAAACAGCAATAATTTATTGAAAAAGCAAGCTAGCACCCTCAATTCTACATGGATACATTTCTAATTAAAGTTTGCAAACACAATTTACATTAGTTTCATATGCACTTATTCGTGGATTGAAGACTTCTGGAAACACAGGAGAGGATGAAGTCTGTGAAACTCAAGGCTGAGAATGATCTCCTCGATGTCAGGTGCATGATTACACTGTTAAAAATGAAGCGTTATAATAACACTTTTGAAGTGTAAATCAAGAGTGTAAAACCTTGCAGTGTTATAGTAACACTGAGGCCAGTGTTAATTCTAAGTGTAAACACTGCAGCATTCCAGTAACACTGAAATAAGTGTAATTGTGAAAATTGGTGTATATGACCATATTTTTTGTTTCTTTAGCATTTATTTACCTGATAACATTCAAGCCATTATCATTAACTGCATGGTTGTACTTTATTAAAATCAAGTTAAATTGTACAATGAGCTAAATATTTCATACTGTATTTTTATTTAATTTTAGCTAATACACTGATACATTCATAGAAGTTTATAAATAACAAGCAGTAAGGGAACTTAGCTGCAATAGCTATCTATCTAAATTCTACAATTGACAGTAACTTTGTTGGCTACTTATTTGTATATAGCTAAGCTAGGGCAGGAAATAGAAGAAATCTAGCCATTGCTCCACGCAATGTCTAATTAATGCATTATTTAAATCCCCGCAGAAGACCGTCTTGCTGTACAAACTTTGGCAAAAAAATTCTGAGAATTTGTTTACTATTCGATCGAGTGCTTACTGAATGCGCGGTATGGTTTTTATTGCGATGCGCACAAGCACCCGCTTTTTACCGGAGAGCGTTTATTAGAATATTCCAGGCCCTCCTTATCCTGCAGAAGAGTTTTATGGATATGGTGTTTTTAAGTGCAGATCGTGCCTTGGATCTTTCGGAGAAATGGTAAGTTTAAATATGTGTTTATTATTGGAAACAATAGAGTGTTTTGGCTAATGTAAGTGACGCATTTGAATAGAGTTAGCCGTTTAAGTTGAGTTTGAGCACGGAAGAGGTAATTTCTTCTTTATGATTAATGAATTTAGCAGGTAGCTAGTTCAGTACTTTTTCCGACTATATCTGAGAGTTATCTCAAAAATTATTTACTGCACTCTTTTTATTTATTTTTTTTCATATGTAATTTTAGGCTACAAAAAAGTGCTGCTGTGAAAATCTAGAGATGCTTTTGGAGACTAACAAAGTAAGAATATAAAGGTTAACACAAAATTATTACAGTTGTTAGTTCAGCAGTTGATTATAAACCATTCATTTACCCTCAGTTTGCTCTTTTTTCTTCTTTCCCCAAATATTTCCCCCAAATTAAACATGCCACAAGATTAGTTCCTGTTATAGTTTGTGTTCTCATGCTGTCCAGACTATTCAAAAGCATTATCATGCTATATAGAGTGATGATAGTAAAAAATGTATTTGTAGACAAACACATTTGTTTTGCTTCTTTTTCTATTTCTATGTATTTTTGTGTGTTTAGAATAGCGTGTTTAGTTGTGTTATGTTTGTGTATATGTGACCGTCTATGGGAAAATCGGGCACTAAGGCGTGGCAGCAATGATTCCGTATTCTACCGCACTCTCCGCATACTATAGGTTTTTACCGCGCGCATTGTGTAGAAACATCAACAAGGAGTTATTCTCTCAACAACACTGCTGGTGGAAAAAAGGTTAGCGAGCTTGTCTTTCTTGTTCTAAGAGGATAGTTAGTTAGTATCTTGCTATGCTGAACACTGGGTGGTGATTTTTTAGCTAGCTAGTTTCCTATTCTCGTTGTAGTTGTAGGTAGCCCTTATAATACTTGTTCTTTTTTTTTTTTTTTTCCTCTCTTTCATTTTAGCTTTGATGATGCTAGTGCTGCAATATGCTATGACAACTGGGGATCTGGTGTTCCTGAAATGTGAAGAAAGGTAATTGTTAACTAGTTAGATTGTCTACTTTTTGTTGCTGTAGTTGCTAGTAACCTTTTTTTTTTCTTTTCATTTCCTAGATTTCATGGTGCTTGGGCTGCTGCTATCTGTACTGAGGTTCTGGTGTTCTTGATTGAAGAAGAGAATAATGGTAAGTCTCTAGGCATGCACTACTGTTATCATTGTACATACACGTACTAATACTAACACTGCATTCACGAAGTAGTACTGCACACGAAATGCTAACACTGTGCACACATACATAGTATTAACACTGTGCACGCACGTAGTACTATTACTGTGCACGCACATAGTGCTAGCACTGTGCACATACATAGTACTAACACTGTGCATGCACGTATTACTGTGCACGCATATAGTGCTAACACTGTGCACGCACGTAGTACTATTATTGTGCACGCACATAGTGCTAGCACTGTGCACATACATAGTACTAACACTGTGCATGCACGTAGTACTATTTCTGTGCATGCACATAGTGATAGCACCGTGTACGCACGTAGTACTATTACTGTGCACACACCTAGTGCTAGCACTGTGCACACACATAGTACTAACACTGTGCACGCACATAGTGCTAACACTGCATGCACGTATTACTGTGCACGCACATAGTACTAACACTGTGCATGCACGTAGTACTATTTCTGTGCACGCACACAGTGCTAGCACTGTGCACGCACATAGTACTAACACTGTGCACGCACGTAGTACTATTACTGTGCACGCACATAGTGCTAGCACTGTGCACACACATAGTACTAACACTGCATGCACGTATTACTGTGCACGCACATAGTACTAACACTGTGCACGCACATAGTGCTAACACTGTGCATGCACGTAGTACTATTTCTGTGCACGCACATAGTGCTAGCACTGTGCACGCACATAGTACTAACACTGCATGCACGTAGTACTATTACTGTGCACGCACATAGTGCTAGCACTGTGCACACACATAGTACTAACACTGCATGCACGTATTACTGTGCACGCACATAGTACTAACACTGTGCACGCACATAGTGCTAACACTGTGCATGCACGTATTACTATGCACGCACATAGTACTAACACTGTGCACGCACATAGTGCTAACACTGTGCATGCACGTATTACTGTGCATGCACATAGTACTAACACTGTGCATGCACGTAGTGCTAACACTGTGCACGCACATAGTGCTAACACTGCATGCACGTATTACTGTGCACGCACATAGTACTAACACTGTGCATGCACGTAGTACTATTTCTGTGCACGCACATAGTACTAGCACTGTGCACGCACATAGTACTAACACTGTGCACGCACATAGTACTAACACTGTGCACGCACGTAGTACTATTACTGTGCACGCACATAGTGCTAGCACTGTGCACATACATAGTACTAACACTGTGCATGCACGTATTACTGTGCACGCATATAGTACTAACACTGTGCACGCACGTAGTACTATTACTTTGCACGCACCTAGTACATAGGTGCCAACTTTTCTAGAAATGCAACGGGGACCATAACCACACCCCAGGAATTTTGACCACACCCCCAGGAATTTTGACCACACCCCCAGGAATTTTGACCACACCCCCAGGATTTTTGACCGCACCCCAGGAATTTTGACCACACCCCAGGAATTTTGACCACACCCCAGGAATTTTGACTATACATAATCATTCAATGTTACATAAGTTCAGATGGTAAAAAAGTGTTACACAAGTTCAGATGGGCCAGCCTCTGTTTCTGGCCGTTTCACCATCAAAGATGTAGCTTTCTTGCACTTAGTCAGAACATCGTCACTGAAGTTGGATTCATAGCAGCTGAAATCACTACAATTAAACTTCATCGTCATTAATGCAATCAAGGTGTCCTGATTCAAGCTTGGCCTCTGATCTGTATGGATTTTTCTAAGCATAGAAAACCCTCTCTCTGAATCAGCATTTGAAACCGGGATGGACAAGAGTCCTGCCATCAGCTTACTCAGCAAGGGAAACCGTTCTTCTCCATCAAAGGTGGTAAGTTTACTGACCTTCCACCAGAACTTCCCTGACCGTGGTCTCCATGTACCGTCAGCTGATTTGTACTTGGCTATCTCAGGATGATCACTTGAAGACAAAGACAAGTCCATGAACTCCTCACGCAATTTGTCAAGAGACCTGGAATCAGATAAGCCCATCTGTGGAAAACGCTTGGCAAGACTGACTATGGTGGATGCACTATAAGAATTGGTAAATGCTACTTCTGGATTAATAATTCCCAAGTCCTTAAGCAAAGTGTCATGGAAAGGAAATTTTTTAAGCATTTTTTTAATTGTGGCCACATACCAATTCCTAACTGCTGCATAAAAAGGCTTTACATCATGCTCTTCTTCTAACTCAGTTAGATGAACCCACGTAGCATTGCCAATGCCTAAGTTTTCATCAGCAAGCTGGCCTCTCTTTTCTAAATTAAGACTACCTAGTTTGTTTTCAGTTGCCTTAATAACATCAGGTTTTAGAAGATTAGAGGCATATAGGCGAACTAGCCTTCCCATTTCATTGTACAGTTGGCAAGTAGAATTCTCTTTGGACTTCTGGAATAATCTGTTGAACTTATCCATTGAAGGGAGAATGTGAGAGAGAAAGAGCAGAATAGGTTTAGTAAAGGGATTCTCTAGAACGCTGATGATGTTTTGTACCTTTTCTGTTTCAGATTCATCGCACGACAGGAAATATGACTTTAAGCCTTCAAATTGGGATATATACCGATCAACACAGCGCAGAAGGCTTAACCATCGAGTGGTACAATGTTTAAGAATAGCTGCTGGCTCAGTAGGAAAAAAAGAACACCAATTGTCTGCAAATTGTTCCTTCCTCTTGCTGCTGTGATAAAAAAAATAAAAGATATCCACAAAAAGCTGATCAATGTTGACAGGTAGAGTCTCCATGCCAGCCTTAATTGTGAGGTCAGCCAGATGACATATGCATCCAACGTCATATAACTGAGGACATTCATCTTTTATTCGCTTTTGAACCCCCGACCTAACGCCCTTCATGACGTTAGTTGTATCCGACATGAAAGAAATGCATTTTCCAAAATCTAAGCCCTTCTTGCTTAAAGAATCCTTAAGAGCTTCAAAAAGATTAGCAGCAGTACCAATGTTTACTATAGGCATATCTAAGAATCGTGTTCTAACATCACCTACAGTATAATCAAAAAGCTTTATAAGAATAATGCAAGATTTATTAACCTTGTCATTGGACTCATCCATTAAGACAGAAAATGATTCACATTTGTCTAAGCTCTCCATCATTTGCTCAGAATAGTGTGGTGCCAGTGCTCCCTTTATGATACAAGTAGTTTTGGTGCGACCACAAGCAAAAGATTTAGCGATTTCTGAGTCAGGAAACATCTTTGTGAATAATTTAGTGGCATGATCACTAGCATTAAAAGCCAGATTGTGCTCTACCACAAATGATGCCCACAGTGCCTCAGCATGAATAGTGCTATTGGAAATACCAGGCTTAATGAAAGACATAAGAGGCTTAGAAGAACACGCTTTCATCATGTCTTGGTGATGTTTACTTTTCACATGAGAAGTGACATCAAATTTTCCTCCATGGCTTATTCCAAAATCCGTACAGCAAAGTGTACATCTAGCAAATGTGTTACCTATTATATATTGAAGGGGTTTAATGTTAATAGCTATGTGTAATTTTAAATTTGCCTACCTTTGGCACTCATTGCTATTCCTTTGAAATCTTGTATCCACTTATGATCAAAGTGACAGGTTCTTCTGGGCCTCTTTTTAGGAAGAGGGCACTCAGAGGAGTTTGATTCAGAGGTAGACATCATCACAGTTCCACTAGATTACAGCTGGACAGCTAGGACTACTCAGTACTGCTACTGGCTAATTCACATGCATGCTGATGATGCAATGATATGGCAGCATCATCACCAGCATGACTGTGTTATTACTACATGTTGAGTCAGCTGAGGTATGGGCAATACCATTAGCTCAGCTGAGTCAAAGTGAAATTTAAAAAAAAATTGTGCCCCCCAAAATTAATATTTCCACAACCTGTGAAAACGGGGACCAACAATAGAATTCTTCAAAGTTAACGGGGACCGGGGACAATGCTCCAAAAACGGGGACCGTCCCAGCAAAACGGGGACCGTTGGCACCTATGCTAGTACTAACACTGTGCACGCACGTAGTACTATTACTGTGCACGCACCTAGTGCTAGCACTGTGCACACACATAGTACTAACACTGTGCACGCACATAGTGCTAACACTGCATGCACGTATTACTATGCACGCACATAGTACTAACACTGTGCATGCACGTAGTACTATTTCTGTGCACGCACATAGTGCTAGCACTGTGCACGCACATAGTACTATTACTGTGCACATACATAGTACTAACACTGTGCATGCATATAGTACTAACACTGCACGCACTTAGTGCTAACACTGTGCATGCACGTATTACTGTGCACGCACATAGTACTAACACTGTGCATGCACGTATTACTGTGCACGCACATAGTGCTAGCACTGCATGCACGTAGTACTATTTCTGTGCACGCACATAGTGCTAGCACTGTGCACGCACGTAGTACTATTTCTGTGCACGCACATAGTACTAACACTGTGCATGCACGTAGTACTATTTCTGTGCACGCACATAGTGCTAGCACTGTGCACGCACATAGTGCTAGCACTGTGCACGCACGTAGTACTATTACTGTGCACGCACCTAGTGCTAGCACTGCACACACATAGTACTAACACTGTGCACACACATAGTACTAACACTGTGCACGCACATAGTGCTAACACTGCATGCACGTATTACTGTGCACACACATAGTACTAACACTGTGCATGCACGTAGTACTATTTCTGTGCACGCACATAGTACTAACACTGTGCACACACGTTGTACCATTACTGTGCACGCACATAGTGCTAGCACTGCACACACATAGTGCTAATACTGTGCACGCACATAGTGCTAACACTGTGCATGCACGTATTACTGTGCACGCACATAGTACTAACACTGTTCATGCACGTATTACTGTGCATGCATATAGTACTAACACTGTGCATGCACATATTACGTGTCTGTCAGTTGTAGTATATTCGATTAAGTTAGTTATTGCTAGTTTGATTGTAGTAGCTGTTGTAAGGAAATTACGATACCCGATGAAATAATTTACTAATCAGGTGATCTTTGGAGGTACGGGCGAAGTCCTTGAGGCCAAATTATTTCTTCACTGGTGGGCGTGTCACATGATGTCACTTCCAGTTTCACTTCCTGTCGTTAAATTTTGTCCTTCGAGGCTATCTGAGTGGTTCTGAGGTGGGCTTGTGGTTTTCATTAGTGTGTACACGTACTAGAGTCATTCTTTTTAGTGCCCACATGTACTAGAGTTATTCTTTTTAGTGCTCGCATGTACTAGAGTCATTCTTATTAGTGCCCACATGCACTAGAGTCATTTTTATTGGTGTTTGCACTAATAGTTTTATTTATCTTGGTAATGTCTGTTTTTACTATTGTCCACTAGAGTATTTTTTTTGTGGTTTTAGCTGAGTTGGGATAATTATATTGCGTATTCAATGTAAATAGATAGATTTTGATAACACTGGACATAAGAACAAAGTAAAGGTGTGTATTACTTGTATAGATGATACATAATTTAAAAGAGATGACTAAAAATAAAAAAATAATAATTAATAATTGATGTCTGTACTTCTAATTCTTTTAGAAGGGCGGACGAAACTGGTGATGGTGAAGGAATTGGTGATGGTGAAGGAGTTGGTGACTGTGACGGGCTAAAAACTGGTCTAACTGCTCAGTTGAGGTAAGTTGTTTCGTCCTTGCTGGTGATGGCTTTCTTGACCTCTTCCTTTCCTTAACACAGATGATGCTGTTCCGTCGGCAGGCAACGGACACAGTATCGGAAGGGGAAAGAAAAGTGGGGTCGGAATGGGGTGGTGACAAGAAAACAGATGAGTGGTCAGGATGCAATGATGAAGGCTCGATGTCTGGTAAGAGGATCATAGAGGTCATCTTCGTCTTCAAACAGTGGAGTAGCAGAGTCTGACTCTGCTGATGAGACATCCCTAGAAGCTTTATAAGAAGTTGTTTTGTTTTGTTTTTTTATCAAAAAAATTTTTTAATTTAAATTTATTACCTTCATAATAGTTGGTACAATGGCCATCAAATTCTTCATCACCTAAAAAAAAAGGGAAAAAAAGATGATGAACTGATGAGGGTTATAGTTAACTGTAATAAGTGACTTACAGTCAGAAAGCGGGTCCTCACTTCCTGGAGCCATGGCTTCAGCGTCAGCTCCACCCATCATGTCCAGACCATTACGGTGGCTGAGGTTTAATGCTCTAGCAAGATTCTTGGCTTCACTCATGATAGCCACTGTACTTACTACTACACTGAGAGCTGTATTTTGACGGCGGCATTTACAGCGGATTGGGCCACTTGCCGCGTTGTGCCCGATTTTCCCGTAGAGGGTCACATATTTTGGATAGTGTGTTTAGTTGCATTTATGATCGTGTTTAGAATTGAGTGTTTAACTGAGTCTGGGTGTGTGTTTAGAATATGTGTTTACTAGCATTTATGAATGTGTTTGTATATTGCTTATTGATTTATGTTATATTTTTATGTGTCAATGCAGGTACATTTATCTTGAACATGATGGATCATAAATGGAGTGCATATCATGATATTTCATCTACTCATGTTGAAAAGACAGCTTTAAAACTGTTTAGCTACTTTATTCAATCTATTTTTATTATATTCATTGTCAATCATTTATTTATCTAAAAATTTTGAGGTTATGTGAATGAGGTGTGGTCATTATTTATTAGCAGTGCCATTGAAACATGTTACTTAGTGTTGTAATAAGCTTGCAGAAGGTGTTAATACAACTCTGCTAAAGATGTTGTCCAAACACCTCTCAGAGTGTTATATTATAACCCTCTGTGCAGTGTTCAGGAAACATGGGTGGGGCATAAATTCCTCCCTCTCCTGGGAACGCTCCTTGCAGTGTTACTGGAACAGTTCATTTTTAACAGTGTAGGTGTAATTGATAAAGCTTTTCCTATAAAATTGAACAAAGCAATGGTTCCATTCAGTAGTGAGCCATTTTATTTGTAATACTTTCAACTTGCTATATCTCTGTGGCTTCTATATCATCACATGCTGCTCATCCAATCCAGTCCTGTATTATTATTGGTCCGCAATCAGCAGAAATTCAAAGTTCAGATTGTGAGAATGATTTAGCAAGTTCATTATCAAGTGTAGAGCAGCCTGAGGGTTCCTTGACTGGAACCAATGAAGATCATGGACCATACGATATTGGCAGTTTATTTGATCCAAGTAAGTTATTTTACTGAAATACGTCAAAAATAATATTATTTGACTGCTTCTGCAGCTTCATTTTAGCCTTTTGAATCCGCCTATGCAAGCATTTGACAGTACAGCTCCATTGGAAGTCATGGTGGCATGATATTACAATTACAGATAATGCAAACTACAGTTCAAGTTAGCTATATAGGGGTTAGATTAAAACTTGACACAGTCCATAGTTTCTGCTCAACAAAAAGGCTATAAATATAATTAATTTGAAATGGGGTTACTAGTAACCACCTGAACCCTCCTCTGCATACGCCTTGAATACAATGTAGCTAGCTAATCGGAATATGCAGTAGTATAGTCTCATAGAAGACCCATTCTATCTTCTGGTGTGTTGTTATATCACTGTCAGCCATACTCTCAGAGACGTAGGCAGAGGGGGTTCAGGGAATTTACGTGAACCCCCCTTTCAAATTAATGATATTCATGAATCAATCCTTCAAAAACTGATTATTGCTCAGTTATATGTGCATATTTTTTCCTCAAATTTAACCACTAAACTAGCATGGAGCACAAAAATGATAATAGCTAGGTGCAGTCAGTCAGGAGATCTAAGATCATATTTCAAGAAACGTGCCATTCAAGAAGAAGGTAAGTCAATTTACAATGGATGTTATCATCACTTCAATCGAAAAGCTTTCAAACGGTACGAAGTATTCATTGCTATATAACCATGTCAAACCTCCAAGTGTATGTCCATCTACATTGTTACATGGTGTGGATAATTCAATGATACTTGGTTGAAAAAATATCCATGGCTATTGTACAGCCCAAAGTTAAATGGTGTCTTTTGTGGTCCCTACTGAGGAAGCATCAGTGGCTACTCTCAATGGTAAGATTGTATCATAATGAACTAATACAGTGGAGCTTGTCAGCAAGTCCTTTGACTTCTCAAATGCATGTTGGCACTCTCTTGTCCACTTCCATTCAATATTTGATTGTAATAGCTGATTTAATGGGTGCAGTATAGTGGCTATGTTGGGTAAGAAACTGCGATAATAATTCAATAACCCCAAGAATGAGCGTAATTCTGTGACATTGGTGGGATTGGGAGCATTAACTACTACCTATATCTTGTCACTTATCGCATGTTTCCCCTTAGCATCAATCGAATGGCCCAGATATTTCACAGAATCAGCTAACAACTTACACTTGTTGAGACTTGCCTTGATACCGTGTTGCTCCAGTCGCTTCAAAACTTCGTCCAATGTATCCAAATGCTCTGCCTCAGAAGTTCCGGTCACTAAAATATCATCTGGCCGAGCCTGCAGACCTGTCGCATGTATCAAAAGCTGTGCCTATGCCGCAAGATTGTCAAAGGCATTCCATTATCCTACCCTCCTTTTTCGTGACAGCTCCTAGAAATACTATCCCTTCGCAAGGACACTCCATCACAGACAATCGTATAGGATGTCTGTAATTCTTCCTTGGAACCACCTCCCAGATAAATTTGTGTCAGTCAATTCACACACTGCCTCCAAGCATCTCAAGGGTTACCTATACAAGAACTAATCTTCTCATTGCACTGTTGAATTTTTTATTTATTTATTTATTTTATTTTATTTTATTTTATTATTTTATTTTTTTCCCCCTCTGTTTGGTTATCATTCATTATTGTCTGTTTTATGCAAGGAAGGCCTTTAGAATAGCCTAATTTGGCTAGTTGGCTCTTCTCCTGAATGCCTAGTGCATCGAACTATTAAATATATTATAAATAAAAAAATCTATATAGTAGATAATGCGTGGAATCCCTTGCAGAATCGTATTCATGATTTGCAGGAACACTGCAGGTGCAGATGCTATTCCAAATGGCATGCGCTTGTAGTGATATAATCCTTAGTGGGTATTCACTGTAGTCATCTTGGAGGATTCTTCATCTAGCTCTAACTGTAAATAAGCTTGTGATAGATCTAATTTGGTGAATTTCTTCCCCCCTGCTAATGTGGCAAATAGATCATCTGGCTTGGGTAAGGAGAATTGGTCTACATGTAGAACTAAATTTACAGTAGCTAACCTTATAATCTCCACATACCCAAAATCTACCTCCCTCTTTCGGTACTGGTACAATGGGTGTTGCCCAATCAGAGTGGTTTACCTTTTCTATAACCCCTTCTGTTTCTAGTTGGTCTAATTCCAATCCCACAGCATCCAAATCGGCTTCCGGGAGCAGTCGCTTTTGAATGTGTTACCTTAATAGCCCACATACAAGCCGGTCTCGTAATGCCTGATCCTAATATCCCTCAAATTCACAGTGTAGGGCTAATTTCCTCAATATAGTCAGCAATTGTTTCTCCACTTGGCTGGCTTCGCCTGTGGAAATGGAATCTCTCAGCGATCTCTAAGGGTTTGGGCGCGTAGTGAGCTCGCAAAGTTGTGGTGAGTTCATCGAACGTCTTGGTCGGGGGCCACTCAGGCGCCACTAAACTTCTAAGCACTTCATAAGCCGCTTTCCCGATTATAGATAGTGGACCCGGTACCGTCCTGCCCGCTGGGAAGTTGTTGGCAGTCCGATAAAGATCCAATGCTCCAGGGAAGAGTCAATCTGTTCATTATCTGGTTCAAACGCTGCCATAGTACCAATGGCTGTCGTTAATATTATACAAGAATTAACGAGGAAACGAAAGTAGGTGTGGATTTTTTTCGTCTTCAAAATCGAACCCCCCAATGGGACCTTCTGGCTACCGCCTGAGGATAGGGCTAAATGTCCTATAGTACAGGGCATTTAGCCCTATCCTCTACAGGAAAGTGGTGAAAGCATGAAATGTCCTAAATAAGTGATTACAGGAAATTCAAGTTTTTGCCCTGTGATAGTAAGAAGTCAATCCATATGCTGAAACCTTTCCAAAATTTGATCTTTAGAACTAAATAAGTTCATAACAGACTTTAACTCCTCCGATTAAAAAATGCCAACTTAAAAAGCAATTTGACGCTCAGGTGAAAAACAACAACATTAATTCACACCTTATAAATTAAGTACATGATGTGGTGAGAAAATGTCATAATGTGATGAGTAGAAATGGTTTCATGTCTGTACTAAGTTTGGAACCAGAACTTGTACTTTGGAAGGTATTAGCAAAATATTCAGAAATGGACAACAAAAACAAAACTCTACTCTATAAGCTGGTTGCACTTTATCTTGTGATCATTTGTTAGCAAAGGAGGAGAGTCAGTACAAACTTTTGTAATATTTTCTCACAAAGTCTGCCACTTAGTAGCCTTTCAAAAACTCAAAGAAATTTCCTTAGGGGAAAGAAGAATTTTTGACAGAATTGGAGATGAACTGCTAGAGTAGCTTACCCCCCATTAATATTATTAGTTAGGTTACCTTACCCCAGATGGCACGTGACCATTAAGCGGTAATTGCCACACAAAAATTACTGTTTGGGGCGAAAAAATAAGTCCAGGCTCACCTTACAATATAAAAAAATGTAAAAAATAAATAAATTTGTACCTGTACCTGGAAACCTCAGATAAATTCCCAGTGAATATAATTCAGACCCAACTCTGAGGAGGTGAATAAGGGACCAACCAGTTCAAAATTGAAAAATTCATTGTTGTTTACAGCCAAGTAGCCTGAGTATTTTGGGTACCAAGATGATAGGCAAGCATTGCTCGTTTACTAAAAAAATACGTGGCAATCTAAACAACTTTAGCATAGTTAATTCAGAAAACTGTAATGAAAACTTACTAATACCCACACAAACATTGAGCTGGCTATGTAATTATCATTTGCTTGTGGGGTATACTGTTGAAAACTAACGAGCGTCTCATAACTTCGCAGGCAATACATTCAGTTACAAAATAAGTTTCTAAATAAGGTAACAATAATAGGGGCATGATTCTATTGTCTGAAGGCAATTTCATTGCGTTCTATACTGTCTTAATGTCTTTTGTCACATCAAGTGGTGGAAGAAATTGGCAGCATATTGAAGTGTATGTTCATGATCTGATTCCAGAACTATTATTTGTGGAGGAAGATTATTCAGCTAATCTTTATTGTGGCAGTTATTTCCCTGATGTGAATTGGACCTACTCGAATATTTCATTAGGCTGGGATATTTCTGAATATCAACCTGTTTCAAGTAAACACGATACAGGGTGGAAACAACTAACACTAAACAATTTAAAAGAAGGTGACTCAGGCTTTTATACTTGCAGTTGGGGGAGGGATTCTGGTCATTTTTTTCAACTGTATTCCTTGGTTACAGTAATAAGAAAAAATGATGAAGAGTTACACAATCACGGTAATATTTCACCTAACTGGATAGAAGTCTCCAAGAATAGTACTGTTACTCTTACCTGTTACAGCCTTAATCCAGTAGAGTGGTACGGTGTTCACTTAAATAGTCAAAATAAAGACATTGGTGAATATACTCTCACTTTATTCAATCTGAAAGAACACCACAGCGGTGAATACTTTTGCAGGGGTGTTTCTGAAGAAATTAAAACCCGTGTTTTTCACGCTAGCGCTCGAATTATTGTGGACGGTGTCGTTACTAGAATGACTCAATCTGTCTTTTTTTAACAAAATATATACAATAATGCAACAACAAAATGTTTCCCCATAAAATTTTGTTTACAACAACATTAATAACAAAATATAGATTAACCATTGAATATCACAGAATACCACGAGTCTGTCCGCGATTCAGGGAGTCTAATGATAATGGTCTGGGCGAAGGGGTGGAAACGGAGTGGCTAATGTAATGGATGCTGCAAAGAAGTAGATTTTTTTTTATGCTGATGAAGTCATTGAAAATATTTACTCTAATATTCAGGTGGAGTAGAAAGGGAATGTGTAAGACAAGAAGTACTGCCACCTTATAGCATTGAGAGTGAACAATCAGTTAGTCTTGACCAGGAGGAATTAAGGAAGTTTTTAGAAGAGCAAAAAAAATTAATACTCAAAATAAAACATTATGGACTTGATAACGGGATAAATGAGAAGTGAAAAACTCAGAATATTTCACCCAAAGAATTAGACAGACTTCCTAAGTACAGGTTCCACTGGTTCCAAACTTAGTACAGACATGAAGACTTACTAATCACATATGTGGTTTTAAATTACTCCAGGCATCAGGTGTCATGTACTAAATTTATAAAGTGTGAATTAACATGCGTTGGTGTTGTTTAACACCAACACATGCCCACTCCAGCAGAATAATTGGGTTGTCCAACAGTAAAGTTAGCCCCCTTTGCAACTAATTAGTGCAGCGAAATGCAGCTGTGCCACACTCACCCCCAGGGCTTACATTTGGGGCTGGCTGAGTCAATATACAATCAAAATCATCATGTCTTACATTTGGGGCTGGCTGAGTCAATTTACAATGAAATAATCGACTAGGGTTGATTTGGTGAGGCAATTACATAACCATTAAAAAACATTGAAATGCTTAACTCGGACACTTTAGCAATTGTTTTATCTAATGGCAGAATTGAACACTCCCAATAAACAAACTAATGGAATTTTATTTCAGATTATATCAAATACAGTGCTTTACAATTTGCTATAGTGGGAGTTTAACAATTGGATAGCCAATTTAATAGTTAAAGTTAGAAAATTTGGGAAATAACAAAACAATAATATTGATACATGACATTGTGAATATGTAGCTAGCTCGCTATTTAAGTTTCAGTTGAGATGAACATGACACACATTACCAAATACAACCCCTTCTATTCCAGCAGCTTTCGGAGCTTTAACACAATCCTTATGAAACCATTTTAGACAATAGGTGGCAAACGCTAAGGAAAACAGTCCACAATCACTGGTACACATCTGAGCTTGAACTTATACAATAGCCTCCTCATTTGTCATTAAAATACTGGCTATTTGTCTTTTTGTTTGATTGCTGAGCGCATACAGTATGGTTTACTGTCATAAACAGCTACAACACCCAATGAGCACAGAAGATTTGAAATAGTTATCCAATGTGAGCCATAAACATTAAGCACCTGATCCTTCAGTAATCTCTGAACAGCTGTTATGAAATTATCAGATAACCATCCTCCTTCTAAGAGTATTTTCTTTTCCTCTATGTAGACCTGCAAGTCCTTGAGCCAGTATTCAATAGGTTGGCAAGTTGCTTTTCATTTGTGAGATCTATAAGTAAAAAAAAGGCAAATAAAATAATGTCGGAATTAGCATAAAGTATACTTTCACTAACATCCAGAACGCTTTTGAAATAATTTGTCCACAAGCTTGAATTCTTTAGCTAATCTCAAAATTATATTAATCATATAAAGAGACGCCATAGTGGTTGAATTAAGGCGAAAACTTTTTAGTGAACACTGCTATTTTCTGAACCTTTGTATGGAAAGCAAGCAACAATAACAAAAAAAAATCCATTTAATAGCATCACAGGGCAAAAACTTGAATTTCCTGTAGTAACGTTTTAGGACATTTCATGCTTTCACCACCTTTCCTGTAGTGGATATAGGGCTAAATGACCTATAAAGCAAGGCATTTAGCCCTATCTTGTTCAGGAAAGATGGTGAAAGCATGAAATGTCCTAAATACGTGACTACACGAAATTCAAGTTTTTGCCCTGTGCATTGCTCTGAAAGTTACAGCTATAGGTACATTTAACTAAGTGAATTTTGTATTTGTAGCAAAGGTACAATAAAATTGGAAATTTTTCCTATTCTAGCTATTGTTAAACAATTTATTTCGTAATTTTCATCTTCATTCACGCCATAGGTGTTGGTGTCAGATATTTTTATTTTATGTGCTTTTGATTGACTAAATGGAGACTCCTTGATGTCATCTTCTTCAGAATTACCAACGCTATTAATAATACTAGGTTCAATGTCAGTATAAATTATCGAGGATATATCTGAAGCACCTTCAGGTAAAAAGTCTGGAAAATGCCCTGAATATTCAATGAAACTACTTGCAGCCGTGTTTTCTTGTTGATTATCCTCTGCAAAAGTGGAAGAGCTTTCACTAAAAGAGACTGGATGAGAAAACACCATGTTTTGCTCAGATTGGCTCCCAAACATAGCTGACGACTTTGTATACACAAACGAATGGAATCGGTAGAATCAGACGAGACATTGAATGTGATATTCTGCTTTATATTATTAGGAATAGCTATAGCTGATGACTTCGGCTTGAAAACCTTAGACTTACCATTCTCATTTACATGTATTGGTTTTGGCAAACCTTGCTCGTGATATACCTTCAGTCTAAATGAAACAAAAAAAAAGTAATAACAACTACAGCTACAATATATTTATTCTAATTAAATGTTCCCAAGCCTGTGTTATGTTATGCTGTACCTGCATGAATTGACAGCTTTCTTGAGGATTCGACCAGTGGATGAATTTCTCAGGACATACACACCTTTGTTCAAGTATTTAGCAATTTGGTAGGGACCTAGCCAAGGTTTTACAAGCTTATCTCATTTCCTCCCATATTTTGCACTATTTCTGAGCAGCACTAATGTTCCTGGAGGAAGTTCCTGTGTATTAATAACAACAGAATAATACAAGTATAATAATATAATAAATAGTATGAGTGGCTAATGCGCATAATCGCCTAACTCCACCCCGCCATGGGCAGATCCAGAATCTTGGGCATGGGGGCTCAAATATATTTGCCGATTATTGGTAACAGCTTAAGCTTATCAGCTATGCAGCATTTGATCTATGATCTTACATAGCCTATATCATATTTTGCAAGCTAAAGTTTTGTACTATACAATAATACTCATATAATTTTGACCTATGTCCAGGTAAAAAATCCCTATAATTTTGTGCAAATGATTTGCCAACATTTTGATGCAAGTAAAACTCCCATATGAAAGTAACACCCTACAAATTTATAACACCCAATTGGTGTCACTAATAACAAAAATAACACCAGATGTTATTAATCAGCATCTACGATATGAATTTAATTATCAAATATTATTTTTAAAATAAGCAATATTTGAAGAAATTATATCTATAAAATTCAGATGTATTTTATTAATGTACTGTTAGGAAATAATAACAAGTTGGGGTTTGCAGCATTCCCTGCATCCTGCAAACATTGCAGCATATACCTTTTTCTGATTAGTTTTTCTGTCATAATTCTTCTTGTATTTGTCTTGTGCCTTCTGGATATTGCTGTCTACTTTAGTAAACAGTTCGTATTGGAATGTATACATTTGTTCACAGTATAGTGGTCAACATCATGCACTATCAAATCTTCATCATCATTCAATGAATCAATAGAGAAATGTTACTTTTCTATGGGGAGGACAGCTTTCCTGCATTGTACAACTGCACATGAATGGATGGATCAACTACACATGAATGAATGACCATATAGAAAATCATCCCAGTTATCTTGCTGTTCATTGAACAACTTCACCAATGAACGTTGCAGAGTTTTTTTGTATCGTTCTACCAAACCGTTTTGATTTAATGTTGTCAGCCAATTCTCCTAAATGCCATAGTTATACCTGCCAATCATACGATATATGAATATTGCCACTCCTTGAGCTTCCTTATTGGGAAGAGCTGATGCTTCAGGCCACTTTGAAGAGTAGTCTATAAGTGTTACGAAGTAACGATTTCCATGTTTGGTCTTAGGAAGTGGTCCAATAAAGTCTATACCCACCTACACTCATAATCACGGCTACTTCTACTAAGTCCAGCAAAATAATAAGATAACTACATTAGCAGTAAGAATTCAAGAACAAAATTCATGCTATTAAAGGATTGTTTTAACAAATCCAGATGTAGAAGTCTCTTTTTGCATAGGTTGTGCAATCTTTTTTTTCATAATCTGCCATTCAACTGAACTGAACAAAGGTAGAGACTGTGAAACATGAGACTGTATAGAAGGAAAAAAGAAAAGGATTAAACAATAGAAGTGTTAATTGTATTGATTGGTAGAGTGGTATTTAGAAAGGGTGCCACAATAGTCAGTGTATACAGACTGGTTTGCAGAGGAACAACTGAGTAGGAGAAAAATAAAAATTAAATATAGTTTAGTATTAATATAATAAGTGCAGACAGATGATCCAATCCAACAATGGTGGATAATTATGCTAACTATGAACTGATCTACCAATAAGATGAATAAATGAGAACAGCTATGCAAGTTAACAATGTCAGGCTTAAATTCTTAAATTATTGTTCATACTAACCCAATTCTCTATGTCATCGCAAATTTCCTTCCAATAATGTCTTCTGGTATTCTTTGACAGAGTTTTGTCTCTTCCAAAGTGACACCCACCTACATGATCGTCGTGACATGCTTGAAGAATTTGAATTTTATTATTTTTATCAGTTATAACCTGCAAGTGGGAATACCTACAGTTTACAAAGTAGTTAGTTTAAAGATTATGATTTACTTGCCTGAGACAGGTATGCATTTTTATTCTTACTAATGTAGCTATAGACCCCTTGCAGTGATGTAATTTTTAATTACATAAGCGTCCTGAAGTTATCAAACTATTTTATAAATAATGTTTTAGTTTGTATTTGTACTTGCAATTTAGTAACTTTGAGATTAGCCATTTCATTATATGAAGAGCCAGCTAGATACAATCAAGGAAGGGAAGGTAGAGGACAATATAACTTCAGATATAACAGCAAAGCTTAATAGTATTCATTTAGCCCACTTGGGTTGTTTTTCGACCGTAGTTTCATTGGAAAAACAATTCACTTTTAGTGGAAGTGGATAAGTATTCCACCACACTATTATGAAGTGCTTTATTCTTTTTCATTGTAAATTTAATTCATTGTTTTATATTTTATGACATTAGGAGCTTCTATGATCTGAACAACAATATTTAGTTGATAAGACATGTCAAGTTGGAATTAAAATAACAAGTTAGCTAATGGTCAATGAACTAAAGAATTACATCTTATTAATAAACAAGAAACAAGCATTGTATAAACAAGGATCAGTATGCGCAGAGTGCACTGTAATACATTTGACTTATGAACCAGCTTTGCTAGTCCTAATAATAAAGTTTTGATTATTAATCTATTCACTATTTCTTTTTTTTAAGACCTATGTTAAGGGGGGGGGGGGGGAATGTTAACCATTATATACATCATAGCACTAGCTAAAGTTTTCACACTTCTGAGATATAGTAATCAATGTTTTATCTCTTTATCTCTAAACTCTTCATTTTAGTCATCATCAATGGTTCCATTATTACGTAGCAGCATAACTCCTTCGAATATAATGACCTTCTGATCTCTTGATCTTGTCATCATCAATGGTTCCATTGTTTTATGGATTCAGTTTAGCTAGTAGAAAAGCAAATTAAAATGGTAGCTAATAATATGATATAACCCTATAACCAAACACTGTAGCTAGATTATATCTACTCATCGAATAATATAAAAATATTGATTTCAGTTAAATCTGTATTAATAACAAAGAACATGCTATATTAGGAATAAAGTCTCTTTGAGACAAAAACTACAGCTTATACCTCATTCCAGCAAAGTTTGTAATAGTAAATTACGATGTGTGTATCAGCTCAACTCTTAGCTGGAGTCCAGTATGATTCCTGCAATTGGAGAATTAATATATTTCTTTGCAACAAGGTGAACTCAATAATGCTTGGTGCCCAGTGTGGAACACCAACATGGCCGCCACGTATTGGTGACGTCAAAACCACACCCACTGCAAGGGGTCAGGTTCACTGAAAATCTAGGGTACCGAATAAGTGTCTTTTTAAATTATTATTTTTAACTATAAAGTTGGCAGCAATACACGTTTTAGCTTTCATGTTACACATGCATAATGTCTTCACCTAGATATTTACCTTCTGGCTAAGCAAAAGTTAAAGGAAGCAGGAAACACTATAAGAAATGGGTTATGTGAAATGTATCACAAGCATAATAATATGGATTTTTATACATTTAATTAATTTTTTTTAATTTTACTGCTGATTTTATTCATGTAAAATATAATTAAAGTAATTAAACAATTAAAGTATTTATCTTTAAAATTATCGTTATAACTTTACTGTAGTATCAGAGGTTAAATGTCAACCTCTTAGTATACAATTAATCATTTCGATGCCATTACTGCCTACAGGCTGGCAAGGAGTCACTTTAAAAAAATACTTAATTAAAAGCATCAGCTTGATTTTTTGTTTATGCATTCTTAAGGCTTTATACAATATAAAATTAGCTCAATAGATACAAAAAAAAATTACCTAGATGCCTCTTTTGCCTAGATTGTCCAAAAATTTTATATGACCTTGAAAAAAAATTTTTTAGATTTACATTTACAACTGTGACTTTATATTTTGCAATAATATCCCCAAAGCATAGAAAAATGCTAAAAACAATACAAGTTTATTGGCACTCAAAAAATTCCACTTTTTCATCCCAATCGTCAAGCGACTAGATATTATTGACTACACCTTTTTTTTTTAATAGTTACCATATAAAGACTAAGATGTTTTAAATCAATAGAATCAGCAATTATTGACTGATATATGGTTGCTAAGGGGTTTCCTTACAGAAAAAAAAGATAATTTGATAAAACTTTAATTGATTATTAAGTTAAAAAAATGTTACCAACTGTCATAACCACCAGAAATTTGATGTCGAAAGGGTTAAGCATGAAACAAGGTTGAAATAGCCTAGCTTAGGGTTGTTTACTTCAATGACACCCTCATTTACAGAGTGAAATGAAGTAAAAGGTAGTATTCTATACTTCAGATTACATTGGTCCACATATTTCTTATTGCAGAGTAGATGACTCAAGATAATTGTTTGGATTCTGTTGAAAATTCTGCAAACGAAGAAATACAAACTCTGATGTGACCAAAGAAACTGAAAGTTGAACATCTATGTGTGCAACTGAAGATTTTCCTATTCTTTTTTTGTAGTAGTAAATCTTCTGTTCAAAGAACAAGGTTCTCCTGCAGTTGCATTGTGTATGTAAAATGTCTGAATGTTTCGCCAACTACATGATCAGTTGCGAGTCATGTAATTCCTGGTTTCACTACAAATGTGTTGGAATTACATGCAAGTGTAAAGACTCTTTTCGCTGTGTATGTGCACCATCCTCTTGGATTTGCTCTACTTGACTTGTAGTAATTGACTTTCTGTGTTATCTTCATCTTGTGTATATCATCGTCTTTCATTGTAATTATAAAATATAATATATATGTGCATATCATGAACAATATGTTATAATTAAAAAGTATTGAAGTGCCAGGCGATACGCAGACTTAAAAAGGTGGGTTATTTTATGACCACATCCAAGCCACACCTAGATCACACGTAATTAATTATTAATTTATTATAGAAACAGCGATAATTTATTGAAAAAGCAAGCTAGCACCCTCAATTCTACATGGATATATTTCTAATTAAAGTTTGCAAACACAATTTACATTAGTTTCATATGCACTTATTCGTGGATTGAAGACTTCTGGAAACACAGGAGAGGATAAAGTCTGTGAAACTCAAGGCTGAGAATGATCTCCTCGATGTCAGGTGCATGATTAGGTGTAATTGATAAAGCTTTTCCTATAAAATTGAACAAAGCAATGGTTCCATTCAGTAGTGAGCCATTTTATTTGTAATACTTTCAACTTGCTATATCTCTGTGGCTTCTATATCATCACATGCTGCTCATCCAATCCAGTCCTGTATTATTATAGGTCCGCAATCAGCAGAAATTCAAAGTTCAGATTGTGAGAATGATTTAGCAAGTTCATTATCAAGTGTAGAGCAGCCTGAGGGTTCCTTGACTGGAACCAATGCAGATCATGGACCATACGATATTGGCAGTTTATTTGATCCAAGTAAGTTATTTTACAGAAATACGTCAAAAATAATATTATTTGACTGCTTCTGCAGCTTCATTTTAGCCTTTTGAATCCGCCTATGCAAGCATTTGACGTACAGCTCCTTTGGAAGTCATGGTGGCATGATATTACAATTGCAGATAATGCAAACTACAGTTGAAGTTAGCTATATAGGGGTTAGATTAAAACTTGACACAGTCCATAGTTTCTGCTCAACAAATAGGCTATAAATATAATTAATTTGAAATGGGGTTACTAGTAACCACCTGAACCCTCCTCTGAGTACGCCTTGAATACAATGTAGCTAGCTAATCGTTTTAACGTATTTAGCTATTTATTTAGCTAGCTCTTTATTTAAATTTTATTGTTTCATTTATCGATTTGTTTTTTATTTTGTTAATATAATGTATTGTCACTACACTTATTTTAACAAGTAATATTGGGAACAAGATGAAAAATACTAAACTGTATTAACTCAAGGTTGAGAATAAAGAGTTGACAGCTTTATAATTTGTTAGTGTGTGCTTATAGCAAAATATAGTAGTCTGGCTATTCATACCTTTAGATATGGATTTTAGAAAATTTTCACATTCCACTTCAATTCATAATCAATACAAAACATACTCAAACCTGCTCACAAAAAATACACAGTGTTATTCTGTTAGCATTAGCTAGCTAAATTAGCTGTTTTCAACGCATATTATTGACAGTCAGTCCCGATGCTTTCAAAAATACATCTGCTTTATTACTGATGATGACCTACTTACTAGTATTACATGGAATATGCAGTAGTATAGTCTCATAGAAGACCCATTCTATCTTCTGGTGTGTTGTTACATCACCGTCAGCCATACTCTCAGAGACGTAGGCAGAGGGGGTTCAGGGGGTTCACGTAAATCCCCCTTTCAAATTAATGATATTCATGAATCAATCCTTAAAAAACTGATTATATTGCTCAGTTAGCTATGTGCATATTTTTCCTCAAATTTAACCACTAAACTAGCATGGAGCACAAAAAATGATAATAGCTAGGTGCATTCTAAAGTGGTCAGTATGCATTCCTCAAGGTGGTAAAACTGGTAGGACCACTTTAAGATGGAGTTCAATAGAGTAATAAATAAAGTACTAATTAATGTCTGAATTGGGAATGAATGCTCGTAGCTACTCACGAATAGTTGAATAAAGTGTAAATAAAATTACATTTAGGAAGGACTCAGCACCATAGTTGCTGTATATAATACATACACTAAGCAAGAGCAATAGCTTAGTTCAGTTGCAGCTGAAATCATGAAGAGACAGAGTCAGTCAGGATATCTAAGATCATTTTTCAAGAAACGTGCCATTCAAGAAGAAGGTAGTCAATTTTCATCACATGCTGCTCATCCAATCCAGTCCTGTATTATTATAGGTCTGCAATCAGCAGAAATTCAAAGTTCAGATTGTGAGAATGATTTAGCAAGTTCATTATCAACTGTAGAGCAGCCTGAGGTGTCCTTGACTGGAACCAATGAAGATCATGGACCATACGATATTGGCAGTTTATTTGATCCAAGTAAGTCAATGGATGATATCATCACTTCAATCGAAAACTTTCAAATGGTACAAAGTATTCATTGCATGTCAAACCTCTCTACATTGTCACATGGTGTTAACAGAAAATTCAATGATACTTGGTTGAAAAAATATCCATGGCTATTGTGGTCTGTTTCTCGTTGATTGCCAGCGAAAAGATAAAGGTTATTTCGTGAACAAACCATTTTCCAACTGGACCAAAATTTGTGCTTCGTTGAGTAACCATCACGATTGTCTCCAAATAGCAGATGCAATGAAATCCACCACTGAAAAGTCAGACATGCGAGTAAATGTAATGTCCAGTAATGCACTCCAGAAAAAGATTGATGAGAACAGGCACATACTGAGGCAAATGGTTCGAGCTGTTGTATTATTAGGAAAGCAAGGAATAGCATTTCGTGGTAAGATTGAGAATATCACCTCTACCAAAAACCCAGGAAATTGTTTAGCATTACTTAAATTTTATGCTGAGACGGATACCATTTTATTCAACCATCTCTATCATACAAGGCTAAAAATGCTATACACTTGTCTCCTACTACGCAAAATGAAATTATTAATATTATAGGGTATGACATAATTCTTGCAAATATTATCTCAGAAGCGAAGCAAGCTAATTATTTCTCTGTTCTTGCGGATGAACTTTCGTGTCGCAATACGGAGTACTTACCCATATGTATTCGCTTTGTCTATAGTCTTGGTGATAATGAGAGAAGATTTCTTGTCATTTATAAAGTTGGATCGAGTTCGAGCTGTCGATATTGCAAGTGCTATCATTCGAACTTTGGAAGAGTTTGGCTTGTCACTCGATGGTTTGCGTGGCCAGGGGTATGATGGAGCTAGTACAATGAGTGGACAGAAAACTGGTGTACAGGCACGAATTAAAGAAAGCAGCCAAAAGCTTGTATAGCATTGTGCTGGTCATTCATTTAATTTAGCAATGTTAGATTCTGGCACTGTCCCACCAATCAGAAATTGTGTTGATATAATCAAAGCGTTTACTCTGTGGGTTAAGCATTCAGCTAAACGAGAGGGACTGTTCAAGAAAATTATAGAAAAGAGGTCCCAAATTGGAACCAAGCAGCAATCTTTGCTGAATGTTTGTGTTACAAGATGGGTTGAAAATATTGATGGATGGGAGCGTTTTTCACAATATCATCCTTTTCTCATTGAGATTTGTGAAGTAATTATATATGGCAATAGTGAGTTTGAAAGTTACAATGATGGGTGGAATGCTGAGGACAAGAAAAACTCTTTAGCACATCTGAAAGCATTAGAGTCATTTGAATTTGCTTATTCTTTAGTTACTATTTTTAGGTCCCTTCTTTATGTTAAAAGTGCTGTAATTAGTTTGCAAGGACCATCCAATGACCTTATCTCTGGCATAAGTAAAGTTAAGGAGTGTTGTAAAGATCTGCAAGAAAGAGAAAATATTGAGCAATACACCCTACGTATCTTTCAGCATTCTTCACGGTTAGCAAATAAGTCTCAAATATCAATTTCAATGCCACGCATAACTCAGAGACAACAGCATCGTTTTAACCCTCGCAGTAGCTCAGTAGAAGAATACTTTAAGCAGACTATAGCAATCCCTTTTCTCGACTATCTGACCAGTATTGCTACTAGGTTTGATAAACATACTACACAAGTAGCTGCTTTACAAAGCCTCTTGCCTGCATACTTGGAAACAACTTCATCACTTGATGATATTCGACCCACTATTGCCTTCTATTCTGAGGATCTCCCAATGTTGAGATTATTGATGAAGAGCTTCATCGTTGGAAATCAAAATGGTTGCATATCCCTCAAAATGATCGCCCTAAATCCTTGAGTGAGACATTGAAAGAATGTGATGCAAATGCTCTGCCTAACATTTTCACATTATTGAAACTATTTGCCACTCTTCCCTTAAGTTCGTGTTCTTGTGAACGCTCAGGATCATCTCTTCGTAGGCTTCACAACTATTTACGTGCTACACAAACTGAAGACTGTCTGCGCTAGCTCTAATCAACATCAAATATATAATGGAAATAGACATTGATAGTGTTTGTAAACTATACCTAAACAAACATCCACGTAAAATAGAATGTGATAGTCTACCCTCCGACAGTTTGGAGACTGTAATTCATACATATGAGTTATTTAATGCTGATAACTTATTAAATACTAGTGATATGCTTCAGCACAAATGGAGAGCGAGTTAGTCTGACTGAAATTTAAATGTTAGCAGATAATACTTTTTGTTAGTTTAATATTTTTGTTTAGTTTATTACTATTCTTTAGCAACACAATACGTTTATACATACTTGTTCACTGGATATGCCAGCACAAGCCATTCGTTATACTCTTTCCGTGACTTGACTAATAGGCAAAGGATTTTCAAGGGGTAAGCAATTAAATTTCCAGGGAATATACCGGCAAGTATCGATAAACTAACTGTTTAAGTATAAGCTAGTCGCCTTTACAAAGTAGCTTCCTTCAAAATGCTCTATTGTACCAGAGCTCTAATAGATATAGCATTATGGGGTATTCTCTGTAACGCACAATACCTTCACACAACTGGACATACCTACACAAGACTTATCTTTGTGGTTAGTTTAGTGGACAAAGTTTTCATGTAAATACTTTTGCATAAGGCATAATAACCATGAGAAATAGCGCATTAACTTAACAACCTCCACTAACTTCGGTGAAAACTGCAATTAAAACTTACTAGCACGAACAGATAGAACATTAGTTCGCTTAGTCAATATCATTGCCCGTAGGATATATTCGTTAAAAATCAACGAGCGTCTCATATAACTTCACAAAAAAATAGATTCAGTAAAAGTTTCTTAATGCCATAACAATAATAGGGGCATGTTTCTATTGTCTGAAGGTAATTTCTTTGCTTTCTATATTTTCTTAATTTCTTTTGTCACATCTAGTGGGAGAAGAAATTGGCAGCATATCGATGTGTACATGCACAGTCTGATTCCTAGACTTTTAATAGTGGAGGAAGATTCTTCAGCTAATATTTATTGTGGCAGTTATTCCCCAGCTATGAATTGGACCTACTTGAATATTTCATTAGGCTGGGATCATTCTGAACATCATCCTGTTTTAAGCAAACACAGTAAAGAGTGGAAACAACTAAGACTAAATGATTTAAAAGAAGGTGACTCGGGCTTTTATAGTTGCAGAGGAAGAGATAATGGTCAATTTTTTGAACTATATTCCTTGGTTACTGTAATCAGAAAACATGGAGTGTTGCACTACCTCCAATATCACGGTAGTATTTCGCCTAACTGGGTAGAAGTTTCCAAGAACAGTACAGTTACTCTTACCTGCTACAGCAGTAATCCAGTCGAGTGGTACGGTGTTCACTTAAATAGTCAAAATAAATACATCGGTGAGTATACTCTCACTTTATTTAATCTGAAAGGGAAACATAGCGGCGAATACATTTGCAGGGGTTGTTATGCAGATATCCGAACCCAAATGTTCCATGCTACCTCTAGAATTGTTGTGGACGGTATCGTCACTAGAAAAAATGAATCTTTCTATTTTTAGCAAATATGAAAGAATGCTGGATACAGGTATTTTCTCATAAGAATTTAGTTAAGAATTTAGTTTATAAAAACATTGTACTAAAAAGAAAAATGGTTATTCACTTATAACTAATAATTTAGAAGCTATAACATTTATACCAACTAGATATAGGCTCTAGTGAGCACTTTAGGCTTAATCTGTGGTACAAAAATGTGTTGAAAACATGGAATTTTAGAAGATTTGTGGCAGCAAGAGTGTGAAGTGTACAGTTATATCAGAGCTAAGTGCATATATTAAAAGAACCAAGTCATTAGTAGATTCTGGTGAGTAAGACTACTATAATTGCAACCCTGGGAATCTTAGCAGGCTGAGAATGGTAGCTATTCACTCCGTCACCCTCCCAGTTCTCGGAGACAATTTTAGGTCTTACAATAAACTTGAAAGTCACAGAAGAGACGGTCTGGTCATGCGCAGTCTCAGTTAAATAAGAGTTCATTGCGCATGCTCAGTCTTACACAAATTGAACAGTAAACTTAACAACACACAGGAAATACTTAGCTAGTTACCGAACAAAACCAAGCCCCACTGATAACACACTCCTTTTGATAACTAATAATTTAGAAGCTATAACATTTATACCAACTAAGTAGTGATATAGGCTCTAGTTCCTGACGTTAAAGTCCACCGTGATGTTTCTCTCCTGTAGACGCCCTTAGCAGAGTCTACCCGAGTAGTTTGCCAGCTGTTCCCGTGGTATCTTTACGTATTCCAAACTCCAATTATGAAAGGCTGCTCCACTGGCCAAGTGTCTTAATAACCGCATCCTCTATACCTCTCTCCGCTGCTGTGGTGGCGGCACCTATCCTGAAGCTGTGGCCACAGTACTTGCTCTGGTCTAGACCCGCTTTATCCAACACTTGTCTCAACTCTGTCACCAGCCTCTGCCAGGTGAGGTACCGCCCATCTTGGTATCTGAACAATGGTCCCTCCTGTCCGCTCCCGACAGCCAGGTACGCCAGGACTGCTGCTACAGGGCATATCGCAGTGCCTGTCTTCCCCAGGTACAGGTGAATACCTTGTCTAAATGGGTCGGTCTTAGACTGTTTCAGGAAGACCTGCAGGACCCTGGGGTTAGCCTGGTTGTGTACAGCAATGTCTGACCTCGTTAGGTGCACTGACGGGTCAAATTCGTGGTCGCTGACCGAGACAGCATGCTGCCCAGAGCATCGCCTTGTCTGGCTCTCTGCTCTCACCCTCCCAGATTGACTTGATTCTCCGGAGAATCGCTGGAGAGACTGGCAACCTCTCTCACTTTCTCACTCCCGCCTCTGCTTCGCAACGTTTCACTCCTCTCAGTGTATACTCTAGCCGGTGCAGCCTGTTGTCAAACGGGTCAGGCATTTTCTCTCTGATGTGTAGGTACCGCACCCCCGATAGGTAGCACTTTATCGTTTTGTGTTTCAGCCTCTCGGTAGCCAGCTGGGCCACAAACCGGCACAGACACTGCTCTGTGGTTGGAATTGGTCGTGCTCCCTCTGACCGGCAGAACGCCAGGTTCCTTCTCTGTGCACTATCGTAACTCCTCAGTGTTGCAGCCGCCAGGCCCTTCACAAAGTAGTGACGAGCAACTCTGTCCAGCTCGTTTCGGTCCAGTCCGGCTGACTCCTCACCAGTGTTTGGAGTACCGTGGCTGGTATGGTGGTTAAATACTGGCTCGCTTGAGGCACCTGCATACAAAATTGGGGGTAATTATTCCGAGAAAGGACATCCGCTTCCCCATTGTCCCTCCCCGGGATGTGCTCCGCCCACAGGCTAATATTGTGGTACGCCAGGAAGAAGAAGAGGCTTCTCATCAGATGCATCGCCCTCTCAACCTTGCTCCTTTCCCGAGTTCAGTACCGCCACTGTAGCCGCATTATCACACAGGCACCTGACAGGCTTTCCCTTCCAGTGCTGTCCCCACACCGCTGCCCCAATCACTATTGGCAGCAGCTCCTTAATCATGATGTTCACTCCTTCCCAAGATTGGGGCCACTCTAATTGAAACCAGTCTCCGCTGGAGTTAAAGGCTCCATATCCCCACCAGCCAGACGCATCTGAGGTCAAGGTGATATCTCGTCTACCTCTCCTCGCACCTGCCATCATACTCTGCCCGTCCCACTTTGGCAGGAAGTAGAACTACCACTGTAAGTCAGACCTAAAGCCTTTGTTAAGCCTGATACGGTGGTGTGGCTCTTTAGCAACCGCTAACAGCTCGATCATCCGGCGCAAGAAGCTCCTGCCTGGTCTCACAGCACTACATGCGTGTTGAAGCTGGCTAATCAACGATTGCAGCTCTCGCTTGGTGCTGCATCTCCTACCCTTCCACAACCTGATCTCTCTCTCTGAAGTCTCTCCAGCTTATCGCTTGGGAGCCGCACTGTGAGGTTCTCCGTATCTAGCTCCATGCCGAGGAAAGTTAAAGTGGTGGCTGGGCCTACAGTCTTGTGCTCTGCAATAGGCACGCCCAGCCTCTGGCACAAGCCTAATGCAATCTCAAGCTCTCTCTCTCCTCCATGTGGGTCAGGTAAGCCTATTATCAGGAAATCGTCCAGGTAGTGGATAGCTTCCACTCCTGCCTCAATCACGATCCATAGCAGCGATCTGCTATAGCGTTAAAGATTTTCGGAGCCGATCTCAGCCCGAATGGCAGCACTGTGTCGATATGCAAGACACCTCTCCACCTCATCCTTAACAGGTGTCTGTCCTCTGGGTGTACGGGCACAGTTCGGTAGGCACCCTCGACATTAAATTTTGTGAGCCTGGCACCTGCGCCCCGTCTCAATATTCTCTGCACCGCCCTGTCTACAGACGTGTAGGATAGGGAGCACAACTACGGCTCTACACCGTCATTGATACTGTGCCCTTTTGGGAATGACAGGTCCACTATCAATCGCCACTTTCCCGGCTTGTGTCTCTTCGGGATTACTCCGAATCTGTTAATTTGATTCGGCTGAGAACCCGGTGTCTCCGCTACAACATCACTCTACCTGTGGCCTTCTCTTTGGCCAGGTACTCGTCAACCACTGCTGGGTTGACCTCCGCCGATTTCATGTTCTTTGAAGCTGGTTTGCACATTTTCGCCCCGTACTCGAACCCGATGTGAAATCCCTGGCTCAATCCCCGCACCAGGTAGCTCACAAGTGTTTTGTCTGTGTGAGTTCTCAGTGCCGCTTCCCACGCCTCTACCTGCATTGGTGTGGTCACTCTGCACCACTCTACTGGTGTCACCTGACCTCCAACTGGCCTCATCTCCTCGAACGCAAGCAAGTGCCTTGTGTAAGGGTACCTCCTACAACCTACATCACGTCACAGGTGGTGTTCAGGCTTGAGCCTTCGCCCCCTGCAGATTGTGTTATTGTTGAAGTTCGTCGATGTTCGTCATTCGTCGAAGTTCGTCGATATTCGCCCGTTATTCACAACTTGTTTAGATTGCTATGACATTTTAGTTCTGTTTTATTATTAACTTTTCACTCATTTCACTACTTGTGTGCTTCACTTACAGCTCATCTGTATCAGAACTTTGTATATTCTTTAATAACTATATTGGTATTTCACTATTTCTTATTTGTTAATCTTGTTATTCCTTTACAATCAAGGTATACATTGGCGATACTGTCTCGTAGGCAAGACAGTATCAAAGAAGGGTCTAAGTTTGACTATACGGCAGCAGAGATTTACAACCTCTTGCCTACGTATTGGTTGGGAAAGAGGCGGGGAAACGTTCAACTTAGCAGATCACGTCCTTTCCTTAGGACTTCGTCGTTCAAACACTCGCTAGTGAGTCTTGCCTCGGTCAGGTTGGCCGAGCCCGTTTGTTCGAGGTCTGTGAATACTTCACCGGGATAAAGCCTTCCACTTGCTAGGCAGTCCCGTTCAGTGGTGTGTCATTTAACCCCCTCTTGCCATCGATTCCTCGCACTGCCCAATATTGTTATTGATATTACTATTATTACGGTATTATTATTATTATTATTAATTAATTTATTTATTTATTCAATTTTAATTTATTTATTAATTAATTTATTTATTTATTTTTATTATTATTATTTTTTTTTTGCACTTGTTATTACCGATGCTAGTACTGCTATTGACATTAATAGGAATCTCATATTTCATAATCACATGGCAGGGCAACACATCACTATGTATTATGACCCCTCCCCCTCATGATAATTAGATATTCCGTTCTTGTTTCAGAATGATCTCTGGTGGCCACGTGCTCCTACAACTTTTTCACTTTCCCAGGGGCGATTCTGGCATGCCGACCTCCTGTGGCTGCCAAAACACTTCGAGCACCCATGCTCGAAGCGGCAGTAAGGCAACGCACAGTTGCCGTTGTTCCATGCAAAACATGCTCCTCGCCTCCGCTGTCGGCCTCTCTCCTCTCTCTCTTTACCAGGCTCTCGTCTCTCCTCTCTCCTGGAGCTCTCCTGGTTTGTATGCTGGGGGCGTAACACACACTCCTCCTGTGAATGTTCTGCCAACATGCAGTACCCGCAACTCCGACCCTTGCCTCCATGAGCTGCAAAAGTAGTCAGGTAGAGCGACTGATTCAATTGTGAGAAGTCGGTCCCCTCAAAATCAGTAATCTGCTGGCGAAAGGCCGCATCATAGAGTAGCCAGCCTTTCCCCCCACACCTTCTGGCGAGGAGCTCCTTCCATTTCCCCGGGTATTGTGTGCCGACAATTGCCGCATACGCTGAGAAACATTGTACCCAGCTTAGGATGTCTGGTATCTCCCGTCTCCGGGGCTGGGAGGACTCCCCTTCTCCTGTTCCCTTCCTCTACTCGGCCTCCACATTATCCCGCAGCAGTTCGGCCATGTCCACGTACTCGCCTTTTAAAATCTTTTTGACTAGTCTGGCCGGAACTGCTGGGAGAGCTTCACTCTGCAGGAATGGTCTCCCCTCTACCTTCTTGGTGGAGCCACTCTTCTCTTTCCTCTCAGGGACCTCCTCCCCCGCAGTTGACACTCATGAGGGTATATTACTAGGAAAGGTCCTTAAGTCAAGGCGTCTCACCTCCTCTGGCTCCAACGCCTCACCTAGCCTGCCACCTGCAGGAAACATTGAGCCTGATCATGCTACCATGTCACACACTATACTCCCGCCCTTACACTGGGTCGCTTACCAATCCGTCCACTTTTTTTTTTTTATATGTCAATTAATCTTCTCGGGTCGTTAACCTTTCTCATTCCCCTCCTGAGGGCCGCTTACCCTTTGTGGTAGGATGTCGGGAGACAACTAGGGAGTATCTGCCACCAGAGTGTCAAGAGCTCACACACACAACCCTATTACAGGCCCTTAGCTAGCCAGCTGCTGCTGTTTAAGGCAGAACAGAAGGTTCACCAGAGAGTTAAGTGTAATTGTTAGACTCATGAACTGACACTGGCAGGTGCACGTGTCCAGCAGGCTAATATATAGTAAACCCACTGAGCAGGCGCAGGAAGTAATGAGGTAATGGTGATGCGGGTTAATTGGAGTGCATGAAATTCGCTAGATAGAAATAATAGATTAATAATGCATGCCGATAAAGTGATAGATGTTCAGGGTTCAAATAGGAGTGGCTAAGGGTGTGGTCCATCATGTGGGAGGTTCTACCACATCTCCCCCTCTTTCGGAGACGAGAGTATCCGGAGGAACTCGAGGAGTGACTTGTAAACTGGGAGTGGAAGTAGCAGTAGTGGGAGTGGTTGAGGTTGTGGTCTGTTGCCATGAATGCCTGGAGAGGGCATCAGCCACTGAATTGACTTCACCTTTGATGTAGATTAGTTCGAAGTGATAGTCAGATAAGACGTGTTTCCATCTGCAGAGTCTTGCTGATGGTGGTTGACCATTAATAATGTTCACCAGGGGACTATGGTCAGTAAATGCCTTAAAGAAGCGACCGGATAAGTAGAAGTGGAAGTGTGTCACGGTTGCAAGTAGAGCCAATACTTTTAAGTCAATGATGGCATAATTCTTCTCTCTTGGCAACAGCTGTCTGGAGTAGAAGGAACAGGGTGTCCAGGTATTGTTCCTGTATACACATAAAGAACCTCCAATGCCTTGGTAAGAGGCATCGGTTAACACACACCATGCATCATGACAATCAGGAATAGTAAGGGAAGCATGATGTGAGATAGAACTAATAATAAACTGAAAAGCAGTAATAAAGTCGTCATCATGTTGTAATTGTTCTGGGCCAGCACGTCTGGTGTGATAATTTAAAACAGAAGTATAATGGGCAAGTGAAGGGATAAATCTTGAATAAAAAATGATCAGGCCCAAAAATGATTTTAAGTTAGACTTGGTGGAGGGAATGATGTAATTAGTGATGAAAGCAACTCTAGCTTCAGGAATAGAAAGAAGACCATTTCCTACATGGAAGCCGAGGAAGTCAAAAGACTTAAAACACCAGGAGAATTTCGATTGTTTAACTGTAAGTCCAGCATTGGAAAGTCTAGATAAAACTGATGTAATATGACAAAGATGATCCTCAAAAGTTGTAGAAAAAATAATAACATCATCTATGTAGGGCAAGCAATGGTTCTCTAGACCTCTTAGTACTGACTGCATCAGTTGTTGAAAGGTACTGGGTGCATTAGTAAGTCCAAAAGGCATGACACGATATTGGAACTTTCCTTGTAAGCAAGTGAAAGCTGTCAACTCTTTTGATGCTTCTGACATAGGCACCTGATGGAAGCCTTTAAGAAGGTCCATCTTGGAAAGGAATGCCGCATTGCCTAGCTGTGCAAGGATGTCATCTATGGAAGGCATGGTAAAAGGGTCATGCACAGTGATAGAATTGAGCTTTCTGAAGTCGATAACAATACGGATTCCTCCATCCTTCTTGCGGACTGGCATAGGTGGGCTAGACCACTTGGAGTAAGAGGGCTCTATAATACCAAGGGACAATAAATTTTCTATTTCTAGTCTAAACTCTTCTTGGTGAGCCAAGGGAATGGAGTAGGAAGGAGACCAGATAGGAGTGGAAGAAGTAACAGAAATAGAATGCTCAACTAAGGATGTGAGGCCAGGGGTATCACAGAAATCTGATGGGAAAGAATCAAGCACATTCTGGAGCTGCAATTGCTGCTGAGGTGATAAATTCACAGGCTGAGGGGTGTTAGATGGAATATGAAGGTCATCAGTGACATGTTCATCTGGAACAATCAAGGCTCTGTAAATGGGTGCTGCTTTCTTTAGCTGTGACAGATGTATAACCTTGGGCTTGGACTTCTTGCCTTGAGGCACAATGGAGCAGTTCACTGGGGGCAGTAATTGGGAAATGAAAGGGGCCTTCCCAGGATGCATCTAAACACTTGTTAATGCCAGGTGATCTCTTATAGACAATGTCTCCAGTCTTAAAATCTGCTGCCAGTTCAGCTTCTCTGGATAGTCTGTGAGAGGCATGTTTAGAGGCAAGTGCCTTCTTGACAAAATGTGTCTGGCATGCTAACATGTTATCCAAATCATAAATAAATTGGGGAAGATTAACATTGGAAGGTGAGTGAGTAGTCCACAAGGATTTGAGGGTGGAAAGAATAAACGGAGTGGGTTTCAAAAATAAAAGTTCATGAGGGGTAAAGCCATGACGAGAGTGAGGGGTATTACGGGCAAAGTATAAAACTAAATCGAGAACAATAGGCCAATCATACTTTTCAGCAATGCACTTAGAAATCATACTCTTAAGGGTGGAATGAAAGCGTTCCAAACGACCATTGGATTGTGGATGGTAAGGGGAAGTTTTGATACCGGAAATATTGAATCTTTTCTTGAGGTGTGAAAGCGTGACAGAGAGGAAGTTAGAACCTTGGTCTGACAAAATCTGGAGTGGGGCACCAAGTAAAGAAATGACTGAGAGAATAGCTTTAGCAGTTTCTTCGGATGTAAGGGTGTAGCACCTTCAATAGAATGCAAGGTATCAGCAACTTGGGTTGCGAGATCACTCTCTGCCTGCATGGCTCTTGTGACTGTCATGACTGGAATGGGATCTGCCTTGATATGATTAATCAAGTTGATCAAGTTTTCCTTGCCAAAATCAGTGCCAATCAAAACTGTCTTGGGGGGTAACCTTGAATCTACAGCTAGTTGACAGACACCATCAAGAGTGGGAAGAACAACAGGTAACTCATATACTGGGACACATTTTGGAAAATGTTACTAAATTTGACTGGTGTGAAAGTGTCATCAATGAAATAAGAGAGATTTTGGCACCTGAATCAATAATGACTGAAGTATGGATACCGTTGACAATGCCATGAATAACTAAATCATCTTCAACAAAATTGTTCAAAGGGGTAGTGTCAGAATCAGACTCATGGGAAACAGAGACAGATGGTACCGAATGTTGATTGTTCAGGTCAATTCTTCTGACAGGTCTGGAGTTGTTTCTGGGAACAGGAACTGGGCGAAACTGGGTAGGTTGGGAGTTAGTGGTAGGGGTGGAGTTATTGGAATGAGATTGTGAAGGTCTGGTAGGGTGTGATTGAATGGGTGTGACAGGACAGTTGTTGGCATAATGGCCTAAGTTGTTGCATTTGTAACAAGTAACAGTGTTCAAGTTCACGTCTGGGTGGAGATTGAGGATGATTGGAATGAGTATGGGAGTTCGAATGGGAATGGCGATTGAACTGAGAAAAATGGGAGTTGAAATGAGGCGTATAATGAAAATTATGGTGATTGTTTGTGACCATTACCAGAATGAACATTAGCAGAATGAACATTAGCACTTCTGTTAACGAAGTGGTTGCCATGGTTAACAGAGTGGGAGTTAGAATATGGGTGAGAGTGGGACTGTCTCGGTTTCTGGGATTGATCTGAGTTGGAACACATTGTAGAGTCTGGTAAATACTGCCATTGAATGCTAAGTGAGTCTGGTAAATAGTGCCATTGCATGCTAAGTGAGTCTGGTAAATAGTGCCATTGCATGCTAAGTGAGTCTGGTAAATAGTGCCATTGCATGCTAAGTGAGTCTGGTAAATAGTGCCATTGCATGCTAAGTGAGTCTGGTAAATAGTGCCATTGCATGCTAAGTGAGTCTGGTAAATAGTGGCATTGCATGCTAAGTGAGTCTGGTAAATAGTGCCATTGCATGCTAAGTGAGTCTGGTAAATAGTGGCATTGCATGTTAAGTGAGTCTGGTAAATAGTGCCATTGCATGCTAAGTGAGTCTGGTAAATAGTGCCATTGCATGCTAAGTGAGTCTGGTAAGTAGTGCCATTGCATGCTAAGTTAGTCTGGTAAATAGTGCCATTGCATGCTAAGTGAGTCTGGTAAATAGTGGTATTGCATGCTAAGTGAGTCTGGTAAATAGTGGCATTGCATGCTAAGTGAGTCTGGTAATTAGTGCCACTGCATGCTAAGTGAGTCTGGTAAATAGTGCCATTGCATGCTAAGTGAGTCTGGTAAATAGTGCCATTGCATGCTAAGTGAGTCTGGTAAATAGTGCCATTGCATGCTAAGTGAGTCTGGTAAATAGTGCGATTGCATGCTAAGTGAGTCTGGTAAATAGTGGCATTGCATGCTAAGTGAGTCTGGTAAATAGTGGCATTGCATGCTAAGTGAGTCTGGTAAATAGTGGCATTGCATGCTAAGTGAGTCTGGTAAATAGTACCATTGCATGCTAAGTGAGTCTGGTAAATAGTGCCATTGCATGCTAAGTGAGTCTGGTAATTAGTGCCATTGCATGCTAAGTGAGTCTGGTAAATAGTGGCAGTGCATGCTAAGTGAGTCTGGTAAATAGTGCCATTGCATGCTAAGTGAGTCTGGTAAATAGTGCCATTGCATGCTAAGTGAGTCTGGTAAATAGTGGCATTGCATGCTAAGTGAGTCTGGTAGATAGTGGCATTGCATGCTAAGTGAGTCTGGTAATTAGTGCCATTGCATGCTAAGTGAGTCTGGTAAATAGTGGCATTGCATGCTAAGTGAGTCTGGTAAATAGTGCCATTGCGTGCTAAGTGAGTCTGGTAAATAGTGCCATTGCATGCTAAGTGAGTCTGGTAAATAGTGCCATTGCATGCTAAGTGAGTCTGGTAAATAGTGGTATTGCATGCTAAGTGAGTCTGGTAAATAGTGCCATTGCATGCTAAGTGAGTCTGGTAAATAGTGCCATTGCATGCTAAGTGAGTATGGTAAATAGTGGTATTGCATGCTAAGTGAGTCTGGTAAATAGTGGCATTGCATGCTAAGTGATCTGATAATTAGTGCCATTGCATGCTAAGTGAGTCTGGTAAATAGTGCCATTGCATGCTAAGTGAGTCTGGTAAATAGTGCCATTGCATGCTAAGTGAGTCTGGTAAATAGTGGCATTGCATGCTAAGTGAGTCTGGAAAATAGTGGCATTGCATGCTAAGTGAGTCTGGTAATTAGTGGCATTGCATGCTAAGTGAGTCTGGTAAATAGTGCCATTGCATGCTAAGTGAGTCTGGTAAATAGTGACATTGCATGCTAAGTGAGTCTGTTAAATAGTGGCATTGCATGCTAAGTGAGTCTGGTAAAGAGTGCCATTGCATGCTAAGTGAGTCTGATAAATAGTGGCATTGCATGCTAATTGAGTCTGGTAAATAGTGCCATTGCATGCTAAGTGAGTCTGGTAAATAGTACCATTGCATGCTAAGTGAGTCTGGTAAATAGTGCCTTGCATGCTAGTTGAGTCTGGAAATAATACCGTTGCCCTGCTAAGTGAGCGGGTAAATAGTAACATGGCATGCTAAGTACGTCCTTGTAAATAGTGCCATTGCATGCTACTTGAGTGCTGGTAATAGTACCATGGCATGCTAAGTGAGTCTGGTAAATAGTTCCATTGCATGCTAAGTGAGTCTATAATATGGCATTGCTGCTAAGGTGAGTCTGGTAAATAGTACCATGGCAGGCTAAGTGATCTGGTAAATAGTGCCCTTGCATGCTAAGTGAAGTTGGTAAATAGGTGCCCATTGCATGCTAGTGATCTGGTAATAGTGCATTGCATGCTAAGTGAGTCTGGTAAATAGTACCATTGCATGCTAAGTGAGTCTGGTAAATAGTGCCATTGCATGCTAAGTGAGTCTGGTAATTAGTGCCATTGCATGCTAAGTGAGTCTGGTAAATAGTGGCAGTGCATGCTAAGTGAGTCTGGTAAATAGTGCCATTGCATGCTAAGTGAGTCTGGTAAATAGTGCCATTGCATGCTAAGTGAGTCTGGTAAATAGTGGCATTGCATGCTAAGTGAGTCTGGTAGATAGTGGCATTGCATGCTAAGTGAGTCTGGTAATTAGTGCCATTGCATGCTAAGTGAGTCTGGTAAATAGTGGCAGTGCATGCTAAGTGAGTCTGGTAAATAGTGCCATTGCATGCTAAGTGAGTCTGGTAAATAGTGCGATTGCATGCTAAGTGAGTCTGGTAAATAGTGCCATTGCATGCTAAGTGAGTCTGGTAAATAGTGGCATTGCATGCTAAGTGAGTCTGGTAAATAGTGCCATTGCATGCTAAGTGAGTCTGGTAAATAGTGCCATTGCATGCTAAGTGAGTCTGGTAAATAGTGGTATTGCATGCTAAGTGAGTCTGGTAAATAGTGGCATTGCATGCTAAGTGAGTCTGGTAATTAGTGCCACTGCATGCTAAGTGAGTCTGGTAAATAGTGCCATTGCATGCTAAGTGAGTCTGGTAAATAGTGCCATTGCATGCTAAGTGAGTCTGGTAAATAGTGCCATTGCATGCTAAGTGAGTCTGGTAAATAGTGCCATTGCATGCTAAGTGAGTCTGGTAAATAGTGGCATTGCATGCTAAGTGAGTCTGGTAGATAGTGGCATTGCATGCTAAGTGAGTCTGGTAATTAGTGCCATTGCATGCTAAGTGAGTCTGGTAAATAGTACCATTGCATGCTAAGTGAGTCTGGTAAATAGTGCCATTGCATGCTAAGTGAGTCTGGTAATTAGTGCCATTGCATGCTAAGTGAGTCTGCTAAATAGTGGCAGTGCATGCTAAGTGAGTCTGGTAAATAGTGCCATTGCATGCTGAATGAGTCTGCTAAATAGTGCCATTGCATGCTAAGTGAGTCTGGTAAATAGTACCATTGCATGCTAAGTGAGTCTGGTAAATAGTGCCATTGCATGCTAAGTGAGTCTGGTAAATAGTGGCATTGCATGCTAAGTGAGTCTGGTAAATAGTGCCATTGCATGCTAAGTGAGTCTGGTAAATAGTGCCATTGCATGCTAAGTGAGTCTGGTAAATAGTGCCATTGCATGCTAAGTGAGTCTGGTAAATAGTGCGATTGCATGCTAAGTGAGTCTGGTAAATAGTGCCATTGCATGCTAAGTGAGTCTGGTAAATAGTGGCATTGCATGCTAAGTGAGTCTGGTAAATAGTGGCATTGCATGCTAAGTGAGTCTGGTAAATAGTACCATTGCATGCTAAGTGAGTCTGGTAAATAGTGCCATTGCATGCTAAGTGAGTCTGGTAAATAGTAGTGCCATTGCATGCTAAGTGAGTCTGGTAAATAGTGCATTGCATGCTAAGTGAGTCTGGTAAATAGTGCCATTGCATGCTAAGTGAGTCTGGTAAATAGTGCCATTGCATGCTAAGTGAGTCTGGTAAATAGTGCCATTGCATGCTAAGTGAGTCTGGTAAATAGCCATGCATGCTAAGTGAGTCTGGTAAATAGTGCCATTGCATGCTAAGTGAGTCTGGTAAATAGTGCCATTGCATGCTAAGTGAGTCTGGTAAATAGTGCCATTGCATGCTAAGTGAGTCTGGTAAATACTATCATTGCATGCTAAGTGAGTCTGGTAAATAGTGGCATTGCATGCTAAGTGAGTCTGGTAAATAGTGCGATTGCATGCTTAGTGAATCTGGTAAATGGTGCCATTGCATGCTAAGTTAAATAGTACCATTGCATGTTAAGTGAGTCTGGTAAATAGTGGCATTGCATGCTAAGTGAGTCTGGTAAATAGTGCCATTGCATGCTAAGTGAGTCTGGTAAATAGTGCCATTGCATGCTAAGTGAATCTGGTAAATAGTGCCATTGCATGCTAAGTGAGTCTGGTAAATAGTGCCATTGCATGCTGAGTGAGTCTGGTAAATAGTGCCATTGCATGCTGAGTGTGTCTGGTAAATAGTGGCATTGCATGCTAAGTGAGTCTGGTAAATAGTGCCATTGCATGCTAAGTGAGTCTGGTAAATAGTTTCATTGCATGCTAAGTGAGTCTGGTAAATAGTGCCATTGCATGCTAAGTGAGTCTGGTAAATAGTGCCATTGCATGCTAAGTGAGTCTGGTAAATAGTGCCATTGCATGCTAAGTGAGTCTGGTAAATAGTGCCATTGCATGCTGAGTGAGTCTGGTAAATAGTGCGATTGCATGCTAAGTGAGTCTGGTAAATAGTGGCATTGCATGCTAAGTGAGTCTGGTAAATAGTACCATTGCATGCTAAGTGAGTCTGGTAAATAGTGCCATTGCATGCTAAGTGAGTCTGGTAAATAGTGGCATTGCATGCTAAGTGAGTCTGGTAAATAGTGCCATTGCATGCTAAGTGAGTCTGTATTTCATTGAGAAAGATGAAGGGCTTAAGTAAATAAACTCTTCACAAGAGCTAATGAACTAGGAGTAAATGCCACGGATCCACTTTATTCATGCTAGCTAACTATTTGTATAATCTGAAACTTCCCAATAATTCATTTAACCCAACAGCTACCGTGAAACCTTGAGTTCTCTGGAAATGAAAATTTCCTCATGATTATTGAAAGAAGAGGATATGTAGCTGTGAGAGTATTGTTTCATTATTCACTTCGTGAAAGTGGGCAGTGGAAGAATTTAGGGAACACGTGTGTCCACAGATCTATCACTCGGGCTAGGTGTAGCTAGGTGAGCCTCAACACTAAGTCCAGTTATTAGATTTAGCCACAAACAAAGACATGGCAATAAATATAACATTTCAATTCTGTTACGAGTCATTTTCTGAATTACTATGAACTGGTTGAAAATGTATAATATTAGTGGCTAAGTCATCATTAGCACAGATTTGTTGCAAGATTTTAACTGGATTTAGGTTAGGTACAAGTCAAAGTTGAGTATGTGTGTTTGTGTGTGATGTGATTGTGTGTGTGTGTGTGTGTGTTACACGTGTTGTGTACCAAACAATATTTTGTACACTTACACTGAAGGTTCTACCAGGCTACCTTTTAATTCACTACTGAGCATCCTGCCCGGCAATATTCTTAAAGCACGCTGGTAGCACACAACATGATGTCAGCCATGGGGGTGCTGAGGCCAGCTGCAGGAGCTTTGCTTGCAAAGCTCACTGTGCCTGCTTAGTGCACAGGCATCCTGGCTCTGCCAGGTGCACATAACCGCTAGCAGTTGCAAGAGAATTAACATTTTGTGTGTGTGTGCGTGCATGTGTGTGTGTGTGTGTGTGTGTGTGTGGTGCTGGCACCAAAATGATTTTCAAAATTAGTAAAGTTTGTATGATCACAAGAGTAGGCATTGAATGGAGCAACTGGTGTTGGAGACAATGCCATACCATGGGATATGTTGTATTTATCTGCTACATTACCACTTCAGAGACACCACAACACCAATAATCAATAACTAGTGATGGTGCTCTAAGCACAAAATAGCGAAGCGAGCGATGCATGTTCCCTGTAATTGCAGCTATTCCATGCATGCTTGGTGTGGCTACAAAATACTGTCAGATTCTTTACTTTGCTACCTGTTTCTGTTTCATTTTAGCTCTCCTCCTCCTTGCCCTGTCTTTTTCATTTCTTATCGCTCTCCTTACTAATTTTTCTTCAGGAGTTTCTAACGCCCTCAAAGCTCTTGACCGAGCGTTTTCTAACGTTTTGTCTACTGGGCATCGCTACTTCGTACGGCGGGTAAACAAAACAAAATGTTGCTAAGAAGGTTACCCGGCCCGCGCAAGCGCGTAGGAGAAAGGGTACACACGTACGCCCACGCAAGAACAAAAACAATTTCTAGACCTAAATATATATATATACCGCGAACTCATTAGAGAGTCAGCTCCGCTCGCTTCGCTCGCTTCGCTGAATTAAAAGTATAGTGTGAGTGTGAGTGCACGCGCTAGAGCATGGAAAGGATTTAGAAACAAATGAAAAGCCACTTCTTGAACTTTTAAGAGCCCTTTCAAGATCTTTTTTCTTCCAGTACAAATGCCCCTTTTTTGGCTCTTTTTGAAACACTATCAACAAAACATCATAATGCATAATGAATTGTATAAAATTGCATATGCACAACAAATACCTGATATTCCACTTAAGTTCAAACCATTCAAAATTTCCCTGTCTTCAGCGCTTAACACACATCTCTTGCCAGATGGAAGAGATTGGTGAGTAGATGGTGCAGTGGGGAAATGGTCTTTAGATAGTTCCAGCAAAGTGGAGGGTCCCAGCGAAGTGGAGGGTCCAGAGGGTCCCAGTGAAGTGGAGGATCCTTGTGAAGTGGAGGGTCTCAGTGAAATGGAGGGTTTCAGTGAAGTGGAGGGTCCAGGTCCCAATTAAGTGGAGGGTCCAGAGGGTCCCAGTGAAGTGGAGGATCCTTGTGAAATGGAGGGTCTCAGTGAAATGGAGGGTTTCAGTGAAGTGGAGGGTCCAGGTCCCATAAGTGGAGGGTCCAGAGGGTCCCAGTGAAGTGGAGGGTCCAGAGGGTCCCAGTGAAGTGGAGAGTTCCAGTGATGTGTTGAATGCACTAGGAACTATAATGACAAAAATGTAGCGTAAGACCTCATTTATTGGACCAAGTTTGCCCCACGAACCACCATAACTCATTAACTGAACGATTAAAAAAATTATTGTTTCGACCAATCATGAGGTTATTTCATATTCTATCGCCTTGCAATACTCATATTTTTAAAACACAATTTGCAGGCCGCTGTGCAGGGGCAGTGCAGAAGCAGTCTGGCCTCGATTATCGCCCAGGACCACCAAATATCGGCCCGTCGTAGTGTCCAATACATCGGTTATAGGCCGGTGTCACAGTAAATACTGTCGCCCGGAAATTCTGGCAGCGGCGGCAAAATTTACTAGAATTGTCGCTCCCGGTAAACTTGTCGCTTGTAGAAAGCGGTGACATTTTAGTTCCTAGTATTTTGTCCAGCGTGGATCAGCAAGAATATGATCTCCTTTATGAGTATATAAAAAGGAAAGAATTTTCCACCACTATAAGTAAGAACAAGATGATTCCTTGCGTAGGAAGAGCAAACAATTTGAAGTTATGGAGGATGGACTGTTATATTTCAAAGACAAGAAGAACAACAAGAAATTAAAGGTTAGTCAAGTGCTATTTATTGAGCTAGCTACTACATTGATCCTTTAGTTATTATTCCAAAATTTGTAAGGTTGTGCCCCAGTCCCAAAAGCAGGCAGTGATCGAAGGCTGCCATTCAGATGCCTTTGGAGGTGGACACTTTGGCAGGGACAATACTTATTTCAAAGTTACTGAGAGATTCTATTGGAATGGTATAATGGAGGATATTAAAAAGTATTGCCAGTCCTGCGACAAGTGCCAGAGAGCAAACAGGCCTATTTGCAATTGCTTTTGACAGCAGTGCATATGGTAAGGATCCGAGTCAGTGTAATTTTGATCAAGCAAAGATGAGGGAGCATTTATATAAATGCTTTTCTGGGAGAAAATTACTCCCATTTCCAGAGAACATAGCAACATTGATTAAAAACAACATCCAGAGTAGTTCAACTGATGACATTGCAGTACACTGCTATTGCAGAATGCCTGAACTTAAGGATGTTCCAATGATTGAATGCAGCAGTTGCTTCAAATGGTTTCATGTAGCATGCTGCCATGATTCCATAACTGATGAACAATTAAAGGAATTGGACACTACGTGGTGTTGTCAAGTGTGTCAGTAAACTTTTTTTTTTAATGATTCGTATATTGATGTTGTCATACTTTTTTTGTATAAATGCATTGTAAAAAATGCATTAAATAGAGGATTTATAATTAAATCAAAGTTGGTACAATAATTGGGTGATATATAAAGTAACTAGCACTATAAATGAATAAATTAACGAGACCATAAAAATTAACGAGCATGGCAACACAGCGCAAGAGGGCCAAAGCACTTGCCTACTGCATTGTGGCTACTGTAGAAATAATTATTCACTAGATTTCTTGGCTAGACAACTCCTCAAAGAGAGGGAGCTTGAGCCATTCATTTATTGCAATGGTCACCAGTTGTCTTTTTATATTATATTATTGCAGGACATGAATCTCAGCATATATAATGGGCAGGGTTTCATATAGAGTGGGGGGGATGCCTTGTAATTTTCCCCCTCCAGAGAAACTTTCCTCCCCCAGAAAAAATTATTCCCTCCCCATTGAACATTACTATTTGTATATTTATATTGCTCAATTTCAACTGAGACTGTCTTGATAAAGTTTTTTGTTGTTCCTCTTATAAAATTCTGTTAATATTAAAAAAAATTCTTAGGCATCACACAAGCTATTCATTCAGTGTAGTTTTAATATTTGCGTTTTTCCCCATCTCCCAGAAAATCCTGTATGAAATGCTGGTGGGGAGTGTGTTAGGCATAGATAAGGCCTGGTCAGATCCTAAATAGTAGCTAAAAATAATGAGAGATTTGCTAGAATAGCTATAGCCAACTTTGTCAAGAGCTCTTAGACATTGGCAGATCTGCTAGGTTTTCATGCCCAGTATTCATACCTTGCTACAGATTATAAGAGCGACAGAATTTCCTAGCGGCGGCAAAATTTCCTAGGAAAAAATGTCACTGACTTTTCGAAGCGACACTATTTCCTAAGGAAATTTCGTTGCCGCGACCGAATTTCCGGGCGACAAGTATTTACAAACATTCAACCCCAACTCACTCCCATCGCAAAACTACACTATTTATATATCACAGTTGAATTTTTCACACACGACTATCCTTTACCAAATTTATTCCATAGAATTCTTACGTCACACTTTTATATGTTCGTACTTAATTTCCTATAGGAATAGCCCTTGCAAATTAGCGTACAAAGTATAAAGGTAGTGGCAAAAAAAAAAGTTTTTCTGTTCAACCTATGACCATACTTAGCTTTCAATTGTTTCTGATTGAAGGTGGTGGGGGGGGGGGGGGGGGGGGGGCAGTATATGAATTTTAGGGGACTGTATAAATATTGTTTATTGGAAGTGTTTACTGTAGAAAGGCAAGAAGAAGAAGGAACCCCCCCCCCCCCCCCCCCCCCCCCCCTTCTCAATCTGAAAACAAAAACAAAAACAAAAACAAAAACAAAAACCCTTGACCAGCATTACCACAATGTGCTACTGCCATTGGAGTTAACTTCATTTTCATTGGAATGCCAACAAGAAAAAAAAAATCATGACTTACAAAAAAATGAAAAGATCATATGCTACGAATCAAAGTTCAGAGTTCAACATATGGGACAAAGTTTATTTTCACCATTGGGGTTTGGTACGACACAGTCTTCATGAATCCACCTTGAACAGAAATGAAGCCATTCTCTGCCCGTTCCTTCGTCCTCTTCAAAAGAACTGAAGCAGACACAACATAAATCTGTGAATATGCTACAGTCCATTGTAACTTTTGATCTCTTGTGCAGAGTACGTCTACTTGTAATCTTGCTCCCACCTTCAACTAAATTCAAATGTCCTTCATTTGTTGAAGTTTCAGTAGTGACCTCTCGAGAGCGTTTCTTGCCTGTCACAGCTTTGTGTTGTAAGCTTTTTTTAGCTTTCTCCTCCTCTGCCTGCTTACGCTTCTTTTCTTTCTCCTCCTCTGCCTGCCTTCGCTTCTTTTCCTTCTCAGTTCGTCGAATTCTTTCCTCAGCCTTTCTTCTTTGTTCTATTTCTTTTTCCCTTTTTTTCTTTCTCTTTCTTGTTTTCGCTTTTCCTTCTCCTCAGCTTCACACATCTTTTTCTCTTCCTTCACTTTATAAAGTGACCAACACTCATCGCTAGTGAGAACATGTGCTGAACCCGTCTTTAATGATATCGTAGTAACATCCCTTACCACAGGTAAATTCAATAGATTGGTGAATGGTGAACGTAAATTTGAGGAAGCAACAGGAGGAGTCAAACTGAAATGGAGGCGTAACTTGGAAAGTTTGAACCCTGAAATATCAGTTACAAAGACAAATGAATGAATTTTGTTTCCTGTTGTTGTTTTATTGTTTATAGTCAATCCATAGATTTGAAGTTCTATTGTTCATTAGACAGCACTTAGTTTGGGGACAGTTGGGACAAACTTTTTTCTATATGAAACCATTTACAGGAAAATAGGGCACAACGCGGCCTCCATAAAAAATAAACTGTTTTTGAACTAACACATTTTATCAGCATCGAGTTTGATTGCCTTAGCCGTTCACAATATATGACCTAATCAAATTCCCCTTGGTAGGCTTATTGGATTCAATTGATTGTTATTCCCCAACATTCACGTGTGCTGCATTGAGCTCAATTTTATCGTAGACAGTCTCACATGATAACATAGGTAACATTGTATGCAAATGAAAAATCATAGCTCTGCCTAAGTTACTATAGCTACTTATATCTTTCTCTCGAATTATCTGGGATTAACAAAAAATGCGATCTGCCAAAAAATCATTTAAAAATTACATGTACAGACTTCATGCTACCAAAAAAAAAAGTTTTCTAAACAAAATTGTGGTCTTCAGAAAAAAATTTATGGAGAGTTCTTATCACTTAATGAAAAAATATGTTACTGCAAAACACCATTAATTCTTACCTGAAACCTGAGTAGTGGATCCAGAGGCCATAGGGACTGTGATGTGAGAAGGGCTTGGTACCTGCTATGACATCTGCTGTGACGAGCAAACTTGATCCCAGGGGTGTGGTACCTGCTACAACATCTGTTGTGATATACTAACTAGATCCCAAGGGTGTGGTACATGCTAAGACATCTGTTGTGACGTGCGAACTTGATCTCATGGGTGTGGTACCTGCTAAGACGTCTGTTGTGACGTGCGAACTTGATCCCAGGGGTGTGGTACCTGCTAAGACATCTGCTGTGACATGAGAAGTGGATCCTGAATGTGTGGTGACTGCGATTTGAGTAGGTAATTCAGTGAGTGTTGTAACAGCCAGGTAATTGTGGTGTTCTGGAACATTGTATTTGAGCCATTCTGTGTACTTAGGATCAACCAAGTCATATCCTTCTTCCAAACGTTGAGCAAAAAGAAGTTCCTCTTCAAGGGTGAAAGTTGTTGAGGTACCAGCTGACTGATCAGCAACTAAATCTTCTTCACAATGTCCTGTAATGCTCCTTTGATCATTACTATGGTCATTTGCCTCACATTCGATAGACACACTGGTAGTAAGTGGTTTATCACCTAAGGAAAAAATATAATCAATTTAACAGCATACTTATCAAATCCACTTCTCCAGTAGACTAGGTCAAAACATTTAGTTATGAGTACCATAATATTCAACAAGTACACTGTGTACAAACTTTAGTTGTCCTTAACTAGTACCAAATAATAAAACCCTTACCACAGACAGGCTTTCATATAGAGAGTTAAGGTAAAGCCAACTACCCATGAGCTAATGCTATGGCAGCCTGAAAAAAAGTGACACAAAATAAAGCATGATAAAAAAAAGAAATATCGCAGTAGCAACAGGAGTTAGAATTGACCTTATCCTTGAAACCATACCCAAATTTGGAAATATATTGACAATTATTGTTATGGAGTATTAGACAGGTATATATTTTAGCATTTCAGGATAATGTACAAGCTTCATATGGGGTTCAATTTTTTTGTTCACAAGTTTTAATAGTAGCAGAAATTGATACATTGGTCACTAATATTCGCTATAATGTGATAAATGTTACCTTCAGGCACTTAATTAAAGCCAAATGTTTAGCTGAAGTGCGTAAAATAAGGTGAATTTTATAGATTTAGCTTGGGGGAGGAAGGGGGAGTGGGGAAGGGTTGGCAATGTGCTGATTGATTACAGACATTCACAGCTTCAACAACTTCTGGTTCATTTGTATTTTAAGTTCAAATGTACAGACTCACCTGTATGAGTGACAATTGATATTGCAGATGGATCAAAGGGATATATGACATTTCTTGAAGCCATTAAGAAGATTTGCAGGAGTTCCAGCACTCTCCCAGGCTGGTTTAAACGCTAAATTGAAATTTAACTTGGTAATCACTTTACCAGGATTAGTCTGATAAAATCTATGACAAAAATCTTGCCAGTGAGACTTGAGTGAGCGAAAGAAGCTTGTATCAAGGGGTTGACATTCGTGTGTAGTAGTATGTGGTGGCAAGCTTAGCATGACTACACCACAGTCACGAGCATGCTGAATTGTACATGGCTCAAAATGGGAACTGTGTCCATCAAGCAATAAGAGAAGTGGGCGTCCAGACGATGCATTGGGTAGAAAATGATCACTGAGCCAGAACTTGAACAATTCTTGATCTATCCAGCCATTGTCACTAACAGCCAAACGCGAACCATTCACACCATTCAGAGTCCATAATAAATTTATTTTTTTCCAGAAAAAAATAATGAAGGGTGGTATGACTTGTCCTGTAGAGCTACCACATCCAATCACTGTTACTTGTGACTTCTGGCCTGATGTACGATAGCGAACCTTTTTCTGTCCCTTTTTTGCTACAATTCTAGGTGGAGGAGGACAAAGAGGTATACCTGTTTCATCCATGTTATAGACAGATTCAGTGTGCTTGTCAAAACCATGGTCATCCAGTGTTTTCTTCAACAATTCGAAGTAGTTTTTCATGTTTTCTTCATTCATGGCATCCATCCTTACTCCAGCCGTAGAATCACCCATGTGAAGTCGAAGGGATGAGTTACGTTTCATAAAATTATGCCACCAGCTGGTGGCATAAAGTGCTTTCAGAGACCCTTTTTGCCGAAGGTATATCTCAACTAAGCAAAGGACATCTCTACGAGTCTTTCCATACCCAATGTTAACAGCACTTATAAGATAATCTGCAGGACCTTGCTCTTCATCTTTTGTCAAGTATGGCTTTGGACCGGGGTTGACGCCATGTGTCACTCTTCCACTAAGTCTGTCCTTAAGAGTACTACGAGGAACCTGGTAGTTATCAGCTGCTTGATTCATTGAAAGCCCATCATTTATAGCTCCCACCATCTGATCATCTGACCATTTTTTTCTTTTGCTGTTTCGGTTGATCTGTGTGGACGGGCTTGACCTAGATTGAAGTTGTCGTCGCCTGAATCCTTTGAATTTCTTATTGGCCATTCTAAAAATAAAAAAAATTTAAAAAAAATCAATACACTTAGACACAAGCATAGTAAGAGGAAATATCTAAACATCACAGTTTCACAGAGAGGGGCAGTCTCTTGAATTTCTATCCCCCAGCTAAGTTTACCCACTCAGAATATTTTTCATTAATTTGATTATAAATTTCCCCCAATGCTCCTACCTGAAGTTAACCAATAGTGCATAGGACCACACAATAATCAGTGTGAAGTGAATATTGTTTATGTGTATCATATATTAGCTACAAACATGAGTGTGGCTGAACACACTAAAAGTCTCCCCACTCCAGCCAAAATCCTGGATAAAACTCTGACCATCTGACTTTTACACAAAATAGCCAGCCCATTCATTTACTGTGCCGGGCAAACAGTCTAGTTAAACTAAAATAGATCACCATATCACTAGATATAGCAGTTTCGGAATAGACTTTTATACAAACTTTCAACTAATAGGTAAAGCTAGGACTGATCACTCAACAGCATTTCATAGAGGGAAATGTATATACCCTAGCGAAAGTCCTCCCCCTCCCCCTCAATAGAAAATATTCCTAACCATACTCTTTCTTAAAATTAACTTGCTGTACTCAGTATTGACGATAAAATACATTCACCATCCAACCAAACTGGCTCTTCTTACCACTTCACACTACATAGCGTTTTTCTAGTTTGCTTTACTTAATTCAGACGTTTGCCACAAAGTATATACATGTCACTACAATACCCATTTTCATTCTCGGTTTGCCACCAAAATCGTGGCAAGCATGCAGATAACTAAGTTTACATTTGTTGAAGTCTATGCGCAAGTATTTCACTGTGTGAACATTCAAATTGAGCTTGCAAATGTCTGCATGTGCAAAATTCAAAGCGAGAGTAACAATGAATTTTTACTTCACCAGTACCACAATATAACAATGTGAACAAAAATGTGCATTGAGCTTGTCCATGCATAGCATAACGTTAGGTAAAGGTTATAGCCTGCTTTCCTATCACCCACCCATAGGTAAAAAATCATACTCAAGTCCAGTAACTACAGTTACATCACAACATAACTAGCTAGGTACATACCTACGAATAACCACGGTAGTGATCACATGTATGTGAATGCCAGTCTTTGAAATCGTTTCTATCTTTAGTGACCAACTCCAAACATTAGTATTAGATACACTAGGAAAGCTATTCTAGTCCTTTAGCAGCTGTTTAAGCCGAGATGACAAATTATTTATGTTCTTTGCATGTTCTTGATAAACAAAATAATAATATTTAATTAATTAAAAATATTCAATTAATTAAAAAAATGACAACAACAAAAATACAACAAAAACAAACAGACCTGAACAGGATGGTCGATTTTCAAGCAGAGATTTATACCACCTTTCAACTAAAGACATAACATTGTTCAAGTTAGTAACACAAAACACTTTTGTGAAATATGGACATCTGACCAACTCCAAACATTAGTATTAGATACACTATATACTACTTGCGGTATCTTATGCTTTCTTCGAGAAATATATGCGTTCTGTCTGAGCCTGATTCAAGAATCACAATTTCATACAATGAGACCAGTAAAGTACACATGCATTTCTGTGGTTTGGCTTACATCAGCCACAAGTTTGTAAGCAGCCCTTAGACATTTTTAAAACATTTACGATCCAGTTGATTCCTTGCCAAGAGTTAAAAAGGGGTCCCTAGGGATGCTCAAGCTCCTCAAAACTTTGACCTCTTCCATTAATATACATCAGCTGGTTATAAATAGCATTATTACTATATAGCCCATGTAGTGATTCTCTTATTTCATCATTAACACAGTGTTGCTTTACCCTCCTAGCACTCCCTAAATTGTATTTTGGCTACACTCTTGTTTATACAATGTACTGATTTTTTGTAGACTATCATCCTCGTCTGAATATAATTTAAAATAATATATCTAGTTAGTTTAATTGCGTATTTACATCCACACAGTGATATCTGGTGAATATTTAGTAGAGCACTTATGGGCACCTTCAATGAAAATCTTTCTTTTGAAGGGAACGTATATTTGACTTTGTTCCTAAAAAAATACTTAATTTTCATTAACCATCTACAGTTGTTTAATTAGCATATTACTATCCATAACATAGGAGAATGGAAGAGGTTGACAGATTTATGCATTTTTATTGTACATTCTTCACAAAAATAGGCATGGGATCCACACTCTGCACCAGACACATGTGGGTTCAACATACAAAAAATATATAATACCCTTGGAAAATTCTCCACCAAGCTTCAGCTGCTTTCACTTTCCTTTCTTGGTAAGAACCAGATTTTTCACCAATCAACTCTCCTCCAGAATTTTCAGGAGCTATTTCATCAACAGAATGAGGGAGTGGATTAATTTCAACGCTGGAACTACAACAATCAGATTCATTAGTGTTCTGGGCTTCACTTACACAGAGCTAAAAATAACATGCGGACATCGGTCAATTACCGTACAAAACTTGATTTGGACCGTACAATCCATGATATGCATGGTCATTGTGTCCGGCCAAAATATGTTGCATCAAAAAGAACCAGAAATAAAGTTTTCTCACTCGCTGGGAAAACGCGATACGCGACACGGGCGCCTGGAAGCAATAATTAAGTCGGTCGCGTGATCCTTCCGATTGTGCTGAATCAGCAATTTCGTTTCTTCAGAAATTGGGAGTCCGTATTGCGTGCGCGGAGTCGTTTGTTACCTTTACCTCGAGTTTTCTGCGGTATTCTTCGGATTTAGCTGCTTGTATGGTTGTGTCCAAGAAATCTACCATCTCTTCGGTAAGTTTATTTCCTGTTGTCTGCAAAAAAAAACTTGCTATTAGCTGCAGCTTCTTTAGTAGCTTGTGCTTGTTATCAATGAAGCGCTACTCCAAAGATACTGAAGCTAGACCTGGACCTTCTAAGAGAAGGTGTGTTTCTCACTCAACATTTAAAAAGTGGCAAAATGAGCTGGACAAAGAGTTTCAGGCTATGTCTTGGCTTGATTGTGAGGTGTCTGGGGCCAAAATAACAAAGCTTGCTTGCAAAATTTGTAGAAAGTTTGAAACTAAAATTGTTGGCAGGAGAAACTATAGCAACAAATGGGTTGTTGGGGCGGAGTCAGTGCGCATTAGCAACATTAAAGATCATGCCAAGACAGACCAACATGCTCATGCAATGATGCTTCTTAAAAAAGAGCATGCAAAAGCTGCCGGTCTTGGGCCATGCTCATACGCTCCCATTGCTAAAGCCCTCTATGAATTACCTGAAGATGCAAAAGCAAGTCTCAGGAAAAAATTTGATATAGCGCACTTTGTTGCTACTGAGAAGCTTTCCTTTAATAAATACTCTAAGATATGTGAATTAGAGGCGCACCATGGTGTCAACATTGGGTCAACCTACGTCAATGAAGTAGCGGGAAAAACGTTCTGTCACTACATTGCAGAAACTAAAAGGAAAGAGTTGTTGACGTGTCTTACTCAGGCTCAATATTTCTCATTGCTGATGGATGGTTCAACAGATGTTGCTAATGTTGATGATGAGATTTTTCTTGTATTGTGGTGCGACAATAATTGTAATGAGAAAGTGAAAACAAAAATGAATTTTTTTTCAGTTGCTAGACCTAAGGAAGTGAGCGGGCAAGGGTTATTTGATTGTATGGAATGTGCTTTGACCAAACTTGGTGTTTCTGGAATCAATAGTGAGGCTTGTAAGCACTTGATTGGGATTGGAACTGATGGGGCTTCTGCCAATATTGCTGCAGCTGGAGTTAAGGGGCTAGTTGAAGATAAGGTTCCATGGATCTTCTGGATGTGGTGCTTAGCACATAGGGTGGAGTTAGCAATAAAAAATGCTCTCTCACAGACATCTTTTAGTCTTGTAGATGAAATGCTGCTAAGACTGTACTACATTTATGAGAAGTCCCCTAAAAAGTGTAGGCAACTGGTTGAAATAGTGAATGATCTTAGAGATTGCTTGACACTGGATGACAAGGGAATTAAGCCTGTGCGTGCAAGTGGTTCACGGTGGGTGACCCCATAAACTTAATGCAATGAAACGTGTGATCTCAAAGTACGGTGCATACACTAGCCACTTGACAGCTCTATCTGAAGATCATTCGGTTAACTCAGATAACAGGGCCAAGCTGAAAGGATATTGCCGGAAGTGGAGTGATGCCAAATACCTGCTTGGTTGTGCTTTCTTTGTTGATTTGCTGTCTCCTTGTGCCATAACTTCCAAACAACTCCAGAGTGATGACTTGGATGTTCTTGCAGCCTTCATGAGTATTTTAAAAACTGTAAAAGAAATAAAAAAGCTCAGATCTCTGTCTTTAGAAAAATGGCCAACCTACTCATCAATTCTGAAGAACATTAATATTGAAAATGGGGAAAAAACTTACCAGTGTCAGGCTTTGCGCAATTATGACAGTGCTACTGATCATTTCATGTCTCAGCAAGCAGCTGTGCCTTGCTATTACTGAGCACCTAAAGTCACGACTAGCATGGTCAGACTTGCAGATAGTTCATGATGTCATTTTTGTATTAGCGACTCAAGGTTGGGAGAAAATACTATCTACTGAAGAAAGACCAGCTGGTGAGAGCAGTACTTCTCCAATGGAAGCTGTTACTAGGCTTGGATTACGATTTAAAGACCCTCTTGAATCTAATGGAGTTGATTTAGCAAATTTGATTCTTGAGTTTAGTGACATGGTGGCGTATGCTAATCAGTTTATTAGTCTTGCAACAATGGACTATCAATCAGTGTGGTGGAGGCTCTTTCATGCTTCCAATGCAGCTAGCTGGTCCAACATCCTACAGCTAGTCCAATTGCTGTTTACACTTCCAGTATCAAATGGAAAACTGGAGAGAGTGTTTTCTACGCTTAAGTTGATTAAGGTGGATAAAAGATCATCAATGAGCAATGACCTACTAGATGATCTAATTATGATTAACACTGACCCCGTTCCTATAAAACAGTTTAATCCCGATCAGAGCATTGGTCTATGGTGGAAGGATAATAAAAGACGGCCCAATCAGAACCCCAGAAAGGGAGATGCTGAATCTGTTCCTGGACCTAGTGGCAGTGCTGTTCTTGCGGACATGTCAGGCCAAAGCAGTGATGAGGATACAGATGAAGTACTCCAGCAGTGGGACGACTGGACTGGCACTACTAGTTAACTATTCTTAACAACTATCACTAACTCACTTAACCATGATTATTTTGATTATTTAGTTCATCATTATTTAACCATACTCTGACCAGTTTAGTAATAACAATAATTTGAATTGTAATGAGTTGACCACTCAAAATAAGTCAATGTCCAGGCAAACTTTGATTTGTTCGGACAAATTGTCCAGACAATTTTTGAGTGTTATTTTTAGGTCTGCTTACAGAAGGAAATGGAGCTAATGGATACTCTGCAGACTTAATTATTAATCGTTTCCCTTTTCTTCTAAGTATAGACTGAGCTGTGAACTTTGACCCCTTATGTGATAACGTGTGAACCGGGTGGGGATAGCAGCTTGCATCATTACATAGTTGCCAACCATCCCGATTTCGTCGGGACAGTCCCGATTTTTTGACTCCTGTCCCACTCATGTCCCGACTTTGACTTTTGACTTGCAGGGTTAAAGTGCACTCATATGACGTCATTATTTTATAGTCGCACGTGCAATATATTGTGGTAGTCTCAGAGAATTGGGAGTTGACGTTGTGCAAGTGCAATCTGTGTAGTTCTAGCTAGATATGGCTGAGGCTCACTGTGTGCCAGCAAAGAAGGCTAAAAGAACTTCCCACTTCAATCCTAAATGGATAGAAGAATTTCAAGGAATTGGCAGAAGTTCCAGAAGTAAGGTAGCTAGCTAATACATAAATATCTAGCAATAGTAACTTAGTGAGAAAAGTTACGACATAGGTAACATTTTTATTATTGTTCAGGTGAACTCTATGCACGGTGCACTATCTGTAATCATGACTTCAGCATTTCTCATGGGGGAAGGAATGATGTGCTGAAGCATGTGGGCAGGAAGAATCACCAAGATATGGCAAGAGGAGGTACATCATCCCAGAGTCTGCTATCATTCTGCAGTACTTCCTATAGTTCAATTGAGGCTGAGGCACGATGGGCGACCTTTGTTGCAAAGCACAACATTGCTTTTCTTGCCAGTGACCATGCAACTAAACTTTTTCGTAATATGTTTCCCGACTCTGAGATTGCGAAAAAGTTTTCGTGTGGTCGAACAAAGACTACTGCCATAATCAAAGAAGCATTAGCACCTCACTTTCTCAAGAAAGCAAAAAATTGCATGTCCTATCCTTTCTCTTTAATGATGGATGAGTCTAATGACAAAAATAATAAGTCCTGCATTATTCTAGTGAGAGTGTTTGACTCAGATTTGCGAGATGTTGCAACAAGGTTCTTGGATATGCCAGTAGTTAACATTGGCAATGCAAGAAATTTGTTTGATGCATTGAAATCATCTTTAAATAATAACGGTTTGGACTTCTCAAAAACTATGGCATTTATGTCTGACACAACGAATGTATTAAAGGGAAACAGGTCAGGAGTACAGGAATTGATTAAGAATGAGCATCCCATCCTGTATGATGTTGGCTGTATCTGTCATTTGGCAGATCTTGTTGTAAAAGCTGGCATGCAGACTCTTCCTCTAAATATAGATGAGTTGTTTGTAGATATATTTTACTTCTTTCATCACAGCAGTAAGCGTAAGCAGCTATATGCTGATTTGTGGTGTTCCCTTTTTACTACTGAGCCAGAAGTGATACTAAAGCATTGCACTACACGTTGGCTGAGCTTACTTCGATGTGTAAACCGTTATATAAGCCAACTGGAAGGATTAAAATCCTTCTTTCGATCATCTGATGAAGGTTCAAGTAAAGTAGCTCACATACTTAAAAGACTTGAAAATCCAATGCTTAAGCCTCTGCTCTTTTTTCTCCAGTACATACTGCCTTCCATGGATAAATTCAATCGAGTTTTCCAGAAGTCTACGGAGAATACCACCTGTGAGCTTTACACAGAAATATGTAGACTCACAAGACTGTATGCTGCAAGTTTGCTAAAGCCAGAAACCATACTTTCTGTAGGTAATAACCTCCATTAACTTTGTTTAGACCGCCAAGGTCAATTGGATAATGAGAACCTCGGTATTGGCACTGAAACTTGGAAAGTGTTAGCAGAATTGGAAGAAGTGCATGACACGCGACCATTTTTTAATGCAGTGAGAGAGTTTTATGTGACGTCAATACAGAAAATGAAACAAAAATTTCCTTTTCATGACTCCTTGTTGAAAGACCTAGGAGTCCTTCAACCAGAGAAAACAGCTTCATATTCTGTTTCTACAGTTCTTGGCTTGGCCAAGCGGTTTCCACAACTTGGTCTAAGCGAAGCAGCATCCCTTGATTAATTGAGGGAAGAGTTTATGGACTTCCAACTCTCTCCGGCAGATCTTCCTTCACCAAGTGTGTATAAGGCTGCTGATTGCACAGAGAGGCCCAGAGTAGGAAGCTTCTGGTCTGCAGTTGAACGCATCAGGACACTAGATGGAAAAAGTAGATTTAGTAAATTATGCATGCTAATGTATGGCCTTTTATCAATACCCTGCTCAAATGCTGACCCAGAGAGGGGATTCTCCATGCTAAGGAAGATCCACACTGATCAGAGATCCAATCTGGATCAATCAACAGTCATTGCCCTAATGACAATAAAATATAATTGTGATGATTGTTGCCATGACATGACAATTGATAAAGAACTTTTATCACAGTGCAAGAAAGCCACCGTAAAATCACTTTCAAGCAATAAATAAATGCAATCTTTTTATGTGTATGTAGCTATCGATACCAAGTTCTTGATTATTATACGATTATTACTGGATTATGATAATAAACTGCTTACTGCCTGGGGTTCTTGAAATGGGCGTGGTTTTGGTGGGTGTGGTCTATGTCCCTACTTTCCATTTTAAAAAGTTGGCAACTATGTCATTAGCTTGTGCGAAGACTAATCACAAGAGTGATCAAAGTGGTAGGCTGGTCGCGTATAAAAGTACCTATTCCACATCTCCAGAATAACAAAGTTGTACGCATATAAAAAAAAAAACGGTACGCCGATATTTTGAACAGCGGTAATGTCAAACTACTTTGCTCTGCTTGTTCTTATTGGATACTTTCAAATATTATCTGCTGCTTTACCTGTCAAGATACCTCATTCAAGTGAACAATGTAACTTGGAATTTACCCTGGAGCAAGCCTCAAAATCAGCCATTCATGATGCTATTACGAACATTGTTAATCCTGAGCTGAATAAGTTTGGACGTGTCTGTGACTGTGGAGGTCCTGGCTGGACACAAGTGGCCTATATTGATATGAGTGATCCTAGCCAACAGTGTCCCAACAACTGGAATACATACAATGCTAATGGAATCAGAGGATGCAATAGAAGAAGTCAAACCAACAGATGTTACTCAGCCATTTTTCCTGTGAATGGAATATACACCAGAGTATGTGGCAAAGTTTTGGCTTACATGAGAGGGGACCCTGATGCTTTTCTTAATTCTATTAGGGGCATTAATAGCATTGAACAGTCATATGTAGATGGAGTTTCAGTAACTTATGGTGCTTCAGGATCACGTAAACACATTTGGACATTTGCGTCTGCAGATAGTGGCACTGGCAATTTTTCCTCTCACAGTTGCAGCTGCATTCACAGTGATACTGATTGGCCACACACGAACAAGCTACCATCTTTTATGGGAAATAACTATTTCTGTGAATTAGGATTAGCCAAAGGTGCTCCTAGAGAAGTTCCTTATCCTAATATACTTTGGGATGGTAAAAACTGCACTGATCCTAACACTTGTTGCAAGTTTAGTAATCCTCCCTGGTTTTGTGTTTCTCTTCCTGAACCAATTAGTGAGCCAATAGAAGTTCGACTGTGTCTCTCTGAGAGTTTGTCTAATGAAGATCTTATCATTACAGATGTGGAAATATATGCTAATTAAGAATTTGATTGCTTTAACTGTAAAAACATTACCATTTGAATTGTTTCCTGTATCTTTCAGCTATGTATATATAATCATGAAATTAATATGTACTAGTTATGATTTCAGAGCTCAGATTACAATTAATTGACCAGTAAAAATTATGAAAGGGTGTCTCCACATAAAACCCGAGAAGAGTCTTTTGGAAAATACATTATTATTTCTCTGATAATTTGTAGTCCACATTTAATGCTATTTTCTCTGGAAAGGAGAACAATGGACACATAATTAGAGGAAGGGGATAAAAAAAATAGAAGAAGGGAAAGGGATGGATAAAGTTCAGTCACTAAATCTGTGCATCTTCAACTACTTTGCTTCCATCATTTCAAAGCATCATCAAATGCAAATGCCATCTGTTGTTGGGGGTGTAGGGCTATAGTGATGCCCAGAATATCTGGCATGCAAAGTACTGGAAACTGCAATATAATCATATATTTTTATTTACATATGGTGTAAATAATAATACAGTGGAACCTTACTTAACGGACACCTGTCATTGGCGCGGCCACTTGGATTGGTCCAGACCGCACGACTATTGCTTTTAGTACTATAGAAACCCCTGCAATACGGCCACCTCTCTACTCCGTATTACGGCCACTACTGTTAACACAGTATGTCCAAGTTGAGTTGGCACGACCGCAAGCGCGGTTTCGGGCGCTGTACAGCTCATCTGGTCTGTTTTCATATATATTTGTTTCTTACGCGCAGATAATGTATACAGCAGATGGAAAACGCAAACTGGTGGGGCGTTCTTCTAAAGAGACAGGATTAAAATCAGTCGATTCTACCTACTGTGTCCCAAGAAATATTCTGATATTCACAGGATTCAGCAGTACAGCACTGTTAACTTGTAGCTAAAGTTACTAGACGTTCTTGTTAAATAAAATTATCAATTGTTTCATTTATTTATAATATGTATATGAAAATTGTTGAAATGATAGAATTTAAGTAGTACACATACACAAAATATAGTTGTGATCCGAGTTGAAGGTGGAGTGCTGCCCGAGTTGATCCTAATCCTTACAATAAACGGCATCTATAGTAGTGAAGAAAAGGAATTGGCATAAACATGGCTTTGACAAGTACACAATTTAACTGAAACAGCTTAAGTGTGGCTGTATTACAAGTTGCTAGCTAAAGATAACTATATCACTGAAATATATTGGCTATACGGCATTTGTTATTGAACAGGTAGACAAAATAATCTTACCAACATTGTTATCAGGTGGTCCTGTACTCTCTGCGACAACAGAACACTCTGCCTATCCTGTTTCCACGTTTTGGAATAGCACTTTCTCTCCGGTTTTGGAGTATACTGAGGGATTATTTTTAACCGCTTCGGCGCTAGCTTACCAATGGTGCAAACCCCGGATGCGTAGCTGCTTCCGTTCTAAAGTTATTCAAGTTTTTCTTGCGGCCAACTCAACTTATAGTACAGCGGGACCTGCTTACAACGGACAGTTAGCTCCACCCCCAACACACCCTTCGGTATTTCTGTACATGCATTCATTCAATAACAATAACACAATGAAAACTACAACAATCCATCAGAACGCTGCTTGTCCCCCACAATAATTTTTAGTCTTTCTATAATACATCCAAAGAAGTGGTACTTGCATGGAATCTCCAACCCGTAGCCAGCTCCACATTCACTCTGTTTCCTGTCACCTCAGCCATTCCCTTGTTCATAGGCCTCCTCAGAAACGCTGACATAGACTATTCCACTAGCATTGATTATAGCTACAGCATTGATGTCCTCCTGGTTGGTTGGATCTCGCTCCAAACGTAGCACCTCCCCTACCCAGGGCTCCCATTGCTTCTCCACAAGTAACTAATGAGGAAGAAGAAGAATTTGACTTGGAACCACCTCCACCTAAGATAACAAAATACGAGGATGCAATAGCTGCTCTAGAAGATGTTAGAGTGTTTATGGATAATAATGGGCATCCTGAAGAAGCAACACGACTTACATTCATGGTAGATAAGCTGATTCAGCTTCATACTGCTAGCCTTTGTCATGGTAAACAGAGCACTCACAAGAGTTCTTTCAGCCTGTGATATATGATTTTTATAACCAAACTTTACAGCAAACAGTAGTAACACCTAACCATTGTCATTATTTATTCGACACTATTATCATATTTATTCGACACTATTTATTCATAATTATTGAAAACCTTTGAAATAAGGCCACCTTTCTATAAAGGCCAAAATTTTATTCCCGACATTGGCCATTATAGAGAGGTTCTACTGTATGTGCCTAATTACTTCATGAATATAGAAAATAATATATGCCCATAAAAGTAAGATAACTTATGTACGAACATACAAGTGTATGGAATGTAAGAAAATACACAAGTATTAACAATGTACAACTTGACCTTGTTTTCCATGCTGTAAACTGAGAGTTTGCCCACCATAAGTGCAATAGAACTTTGGTATAAAACTTATAATGTTAAATTGAAATCTTTAAATTTGAATAATTGAAAATGAAACAAGACAAGACTCTCTGATGAAAAAGAATAAAGCTAATATTGCACCAAATTACAATGAAATTATTAATGTAAATAAGCAAAAAAAAATCCCATGTCTTTCCCACTCAGTGTGCACACTTATGACAGCAAAAGTAGATTGCTGCCACTAAGGTTGATGCAAGATATGAATAAATACCACAATGTACTAGCCCAACAATTCCCTTCACACTGGCAAAGTTGAGTTTTCCAAAGTAACAATTAAACAACACTTGATCATCGAAATGAAGGTACATCAACTGAAGTCTGGGACAGACTGTGACAGAATAGATGTTGGTGTGCTTTGATTTTTAAATGTTTCTATGTAGTTACCAGGTAGAGGATTTGCAACATAATAGCCGCTCATTTTACTCTTATGGGTATCTTGTGGATGAAAAAGTGGTATGAGTGCAAGAAGCTCTGCTGTTACGAGTATATATATATATATATATGTGTGTGTGTGCGTGTGTGTTTGTGTGCTGACTGTGAGCAGTGTTGACTCTTCAAAGCAATGTAGACTCACAATGTTATAATATTCTGGACTTGTTATTTATATCTGCAAATTATTTTACAGAATAGTGTGTGTGTAGATGGCTTATATAATAGACCCTCTTTTTTCTTATATTTACCACAAAATATAATGCTGTAGCCATCAGCATAAAAGCTGCATTTTAATTGCCCGACTAACACAAACTCCTATAATTATAGGTATACAGATATACTATTCAGTACAAAATACTATGATTCTCCTTGTGTACTAATCGTTATAATATATCCAATGATTTTTATCTACGTTTGCAGTATCTGATTCACAACCATCAACATAACAACGGTACTACCACAAAAATCACTACAAATTTGAGCTTCATCAACTTTTCCTATAGTCTACACATGTGCTCCAGCCATAATTTTAAACTCTTGCACATGCCCATGGAGTGGGTGATACAAAAATATCATGTCCTAAATGTACATAGTTCCTAGAACAGATGTGGTGTCATGAAGTAACATGAATGACGTGTCAATTGTGTATCATGAATGACGTGTCAATTGTGTATCATGGATGACTTGTCAATTGTGTGACATTAGAAACAATAATAATAACTTGTGTTATATAATTGATAATGATTAAGTTATTTGTTCTGAATGTGTCATATAATTAAATTACTTGTTCTGAATGTGGGTTTGGTTCACACAGATTGCAATAAATAAAACTCCCATACCATCTAAACTACCAGTACAATAGAGGTCATGCGTTTGACCAATTAATGCGTGGGCGCCCCTAGTAACAGTTGCTTAGGAAGGCAAAGTGCCCCAGTAAACTCAAGTCAAGATTTAGAGTAGGAGTATCAGCAGCAGTTGCATGGTTTTTTCCTCCCAATTATTCTGAGTTTGCTGGATCACTTTCCATTACTACCTGGAGCAGGTACCAAGCAAAAGTTCTTGCAAATAGTTTGGTTGGACACATATCCTTATGTTCTCTGGTCAAATGAACTAGAATTGATTCCTAATATATCATGGAGGAGTTTCTACTACCAGTCCTCATAGCTACCAGAGAAACAAAAGTAAGTACTGATATTTGGAAATTTTAACAGCAATATGTATTTATTTAATTTTTGTAGGTTCTGCAATGGGGCAGATTCTGACGTGAAGGCTGGATGGTGTGCAGGACTCAAGGCTATTTAAGTTTGGGCCAACAAAATTCCAAAAATTCGACACATACTATCTCATAAAGAATAATAACACTCTTTTTTTCTCGGTTAAACATTTGCAAAGAAAAACATTTTCTTTTCTTTATTCTTTTCCCTTAGAAAATAGTTCAACTACCTTTTTCAGTGGCAGTAGGAGCGATATGGGGATCCTAGAGATACGGGGACCGGTCCCTAAAGTGCTAGGGAATCTGGGACTCGATCCCGTGAGTCCCAGATTCCCTAGCGATTTAGAGCACACCCTTAGCGATTTGGAATTCCCGGGTTTTGTACTCGCACGTGGATGTGGTGGCCTCATCTAGTTGTAGCTTCCCCTGAGTAAATTGTTCTTACATGGCTTCATCTGATCCAGCTCTTGCTAAGGCTTCCCTGGATCCACCTTCTACTAAGGCTGTACTTGAACCTGCTAGTAGCAAATACTCCGATTCTGCAATTACAAATCACTTATAATCTGGCATATATCCTGACAAAGTTTACAAGTCAAGATTACGAAAACGATCTAAAATGTTTGTTGTAGAAGGTGGCCATTTGCATTATGTAGGAGGGAAGGACAAAAATCACCAAGGCTGGTTGTACATAGTGAGCAAGAGCAGCATAGATTGGTCAAGGTCACTCATGATGTCGCTCACCTATGGAGGAACAGTGTTTTATCACAACTGAATGAAAGATACTACTGGCAACCGTCCAACTTCGTCTAAAAATTGATATGTCACACCAGGACAGTGGCAGCATTTGGGAGCACTCCTGGACAGTGGCAGCATCTGGGTGCACTCCAGGACAGTGGCAGCATCTGGGAGCACTCAAGGACAGTGGCAGCATGTGGGAGCGCTCCAGGACAGTGACAGCATCTGGGAGCACTCCAGGACATTGGCAGCATCTGGGAGCACTCCAGCAGCGGCAGCCAATTTACATCTGGAATCACGCCACGATGTGTGTGCTGATGAGTGGAATTTCCGGATATCTGATTTTGGGGTTGTTCATGCAGGACCAACATAGCTATTATTGAGAAGAAACAATGGATATGTTGTAAATGTAATGTAAAATATGGTTGTCATCTATATTTTTGGCTCACATTGAATGATGTAGAAATGACACAAACATTATAATGTTTGGACAAGGCCAATTGTGGGGGCAAAAAGATCTGTGATGCGTGGTCTCAACATTGCATGTAGAGTTTATGGAATTTGTAGGAGGTGATTGCTCAATTGATACTGGTGTCAGTAGAACCTCCAAACTGAGAACAATTTGGGACCGGGCTATCACTTCACAAATCATAGGTTGCTTGCCTTCGAAGGTTTATATTTTGCGGGGGATAGGCCATACATTTTCTATTGGAGTGGGTAGGGGGCAAACAGAAAGTCACTAAATAGAGGTGATTTACTTGTTAGAGAGTTCACTATCAGAGGTTTCACTGTATGCTCACCTGTGCTGCAAACCGCTGCATGGTGCAGTCTTCAAATGGCAAATGGGATGATTGCACATACTTAGATTTAGGACCTTTTATTGTGCTACTTTTTTTTAATTTCGGGCTAATCGTTGAGAAAACGCGAAGCTTTCAGCTGCGCATAGGTACCAGCTTTTATGGGCAACGCCCCCTAGTGTCACGTCATAATCACGTGAGCAAATAATTTCTTGCAGCCAGAAGTGTAGTTTGCTTTATGTTCAGGCCAGGGCTAGGGAAGTTAACGGAATTGAAAGAAGTGAAGTTTCGGTGAAAATGTATATCTGTGAGTGTTTCTGCTTCTTCTCTATGTACCATTTTCATTGCTCGAGCTATTTTGATGCCTCATTAAAATAGTTAACAGATTGCTTATTCTTTTGGAATGAGATTATATTGTAATAGCTAGGTAGTGTTTAATAGCGCTGAGGGTTCGCACCTTTGGTGCTTCATTGACACTACATTACAATCTTTAATCTAAAATTCCCCATAAACTGTCACATACATGTACTTATATATATAATTTATATAATTCCATGCTAGATATCTTCACAATGTTGACCCGTGAGATAACTCGTGTTATCACAAGGAGTTAACATGTGGAGGGGTTATGGATTGAAGTACCACCCTTATCTCTCACAAGTTAGACCTAAGGTTCCATAGTACTGGCCTTATATGGTTAACTTAATTAAATTAATTAACAAGAACCTGGGTCTCAGCAGGAGAACTAACAACTGGTATGCCGGCCAGCCAGTTTATATAGAAAACCAGCCGACACACCCCCATTCTAAGTGAGCATGACATAGAAATATCAGGTGCTCAAATCTGGTTGGTTGAGAGTCTTCTGCCAAAAGACATCACCATAGGCTCCAACCGTCCCGAAATGTCCGGGACCGTCCCGGATTTGTTAACTTTGTCCCCGGTCCCGGAAGAGACTACTATTTGTCCCAGAAAGTTACTTTAACCGGCAAAAGGTAAAGGGTGTCTCTACGCTAAATGGGAAATGATCGTCAGTATCACAAATGCAGGAGTAGATTCACGGTTATTGTAGAGGTTGACATGAGTGATTGCGGTCCTCCTAAGCCTAAAAGAGCCAGAAGGCAATGCCATTTTGATTATAGCTGGCCTCAACAATTCCCTGGTAGGGAGAAGCTCTAAAGGTAAAAGCAGTAATAAAGTAGTGGTTATTTACTACTTTCTAGCTAGCACAACAAACTTTGTATAATAATGACTATAAAATATATACATAAACAAAAGCAACAGCAACTACTTACTAACTAATGAACAGTCATTTAGTGTAGGGAATAATGTTGGATATATATTTTGATACATCAAATGTAAATCTCTTCCAAGGTTTGAGGTAGTTGTATACAAATATCGTAAAACTTAGATGAACTAGAATAAAGTTCCATGCAATATCTCTGTGTCCTCATTGAGTAAGCACTTGATAATGAAAAAATTCACTGATTAATACATTAAATTCACTATCTTATCATTTTTCATTTAGTTAATTAGTGGTGGGCGTGGCTATGGTCCCTGAAGCTCCTTTGGAAAAGTTGGAGGGTATGCATCACCAAATAGTTAAAATGAAAGGAAAAGTGTGAATTAGTGTTAGGGTGAGGTGAAATGACTGAAGCCATTAATGTACAAGAGTATCAATACAGGCAATATATACCTTGTAGACATTGGCTTATATCATTAGAGGAAATTGCTGAATTAACAAGCTAATAAACACTTCACATAATATACATAGCTGCTAGCCTCATTTAGAGAGAAGAACTGATAGGGTGATGTATGCCTATGGTATATTACCTCAATCTGAAATTTGGTAACTGGAGGTCCAGCATCACATTGTGGCACTAGAATTGTCATTAGTAGTGTTGGTGTCATTAGGGCCAATGCATGAATGAATTGACCTGTTACTTATGCCTGGTGAAGGTATGGTGGAGTTAATTGTGTACTCTCTTGCATAACCATATCGCCTAATCCTTCCCTTACATCATGTTTCTCTGTGGTATAGGTTTATACATATATTAACTGAACATCGCGATGGGTACGGGGTCGTCACCATAATATGCGCGTAAAGCATATAGACCATCATTACTACTTATTCATCTATTCATTTGTTAATATATATGCTTACTTATTTGCTTCTGTACTAATTCATGTTATTTGTATTAAATATATTATATCCTTTATTAATCATCATAGTTAACAAAAAGTTATCCAATTTGTTACAAGACATACACAACTGAGTTTACAGCCAAGTTAAAGAACACTTTGTCCACTACTATGTAAACTTCTATTTGAAGAGTTTACAAGCAGTTTGCAAGGCCATCCATGTGAACTTACTTGCACACTTTTTGGTAACTACTTGTAAACCTTGAACACTTGTTAACTCGTTGCAAACTTCAAGTTCGCAATTTGCATACTATCCTTGTAAACTTGGGCTTTTGGCCCTGTGAAATCCTTGGCAGTGCTGTCCTCACCATGTTCAGACGGCCTCGTATTCATTTTTATAAAGGGTGGATTCATGATATCCTAATCCTGTGCTGCATGATTTCTTGCTTTGGGTTGGAAAATACGGCATGCTTAGTCATTGTAATTAAACCCACTCTAATTTGATGTTCATTATAATAATATATATATATATATATTGCAAAAATAAAGTGATCTGTACAAATGATTATGGTGTAAAGTGAAATGGCATGGTCCCTTCAGCTACAAAGGAAAACCTAATTTTTTTTACTTGTACAAATGCTTGCTTCATGGACGAATACACGATAACTTCATCCTTGACTGAAATAAGAATAATTCATTACCACATATCCATATATACACAATAGTTTGTTGTTGCTTTTAATTTGTGACCCGTAAAAAGGGAGGTTTAGCTATTTTTTCAGATTAAAAACTGGATTATGAAATACATTAATGAATGTAAAAAAAAGCATAAAATCTAAGTGCAAATGTGGGCGTATGTGGGGGTCGGATTGCTCCTTTGCTACTGCGTACAGCACAACGCCACAGTCTGGTAGACAGCAAGGTTCGCTGCCACCAGAGTTCAGCTTTGAGAGTCGCCTCACTTGAGTTAACGAATTTACAACAAGTACTGAACTGAACTTACAACACGTGGCGAGTGGCTTATGACTATAGATCCACTCGCCAATCAACCAATGAAAATGATACACAAATTACTACAAGTGACCTGCGCACTACTACTCACACTTTACTGTTCTCTAAGATGCACACTCTAACAATACCTTAAACGTGAATGACATGATACATACATAATATAACATAAACTAGTTCTCTTCTGTTCTCTTCTGTCTTTCTCCTTTATTTTCCTGCATGTGGGCTACTCCTGTATGCCCACATCTCCCCCCTCCTCCAACAGCTGGGTGGCACGGTCTTTGACATCTGTCTCTCCGTGACACCTGCTCAAATCGTCTGCTACGATATTTTCCTCTCCTGCTCGGTACACAACCACAAAATCATACATAGATAGTTTAAGACACCAGTTATAGATTCTTCTATTCTCCTGTTTTCCTTTCGTCATGTTCGCTAGTCCCTTGTGGTCAGTTACCACAGTGAACTTTCTGCCGTACAGGAAGTACGCAAAATGCCTGATAGCTTCGTATATTCCTAAACCTTCCAACTCTTGGGCACTGTATTTCACCTGAGCCCCTCTCAACTGTTTTGAGAAAAATGCAACGGGCAGCTTCTCGTTATCCCGAACCACGGAAAGGACAGCTCCAACACCCATTGAGCTCGCATCACTTTCTACAACAAACACATCACTAGTACAAGGAACACACAAACATACTGCTGCTGACAGCTGATTACATAACACATGAAACGCGTCCAACATTGGACTTGTCCAACTCACCACCCCAGACTTTGCCGTAGACGTGTGAGGCGTGAGGACAGAGAACCACTGATGAAGCCCAGGGATGAACCTCCTGTAGAACCCCACCAGGCCCAGGAAGCCTCGCAACTGCTTCCTCGTTTTGGGCAGAGGGTGATTTCGAATTGCCTCAACCCTTGCCTCTGGCACACTGATCGTGCCGCCACCCAACTGGTGACCCAAAAACTGTAACGTTCTCCTCCCAAAACTGCATTTCGACCTCTTGCAGGTCAGGCCATTCTTCCTCAAAGCCTCCAATACACTTCCCAAATGTTCCAGATGACTACTCCAGTCACCCGATACTACCAAAATGTCATCAATGTACACGTTCGCCCAATCTCTACATTCCACTAAAACCTCTTCCATCAACCGCTGAAACACGGAAGGAGCGTTCGTCAATCCGAACGGCATGCGGCGGTATCAAAAGGGCATATGAAACATGTTTTATCCCTATCTTTCTCGTTGACTAACACTTGATGGAACCCTTTCGCCAAGTCAATTTTCGACATGACTCTTCCTGCACCCACTTTCTCTATCATCTCGTCGAATGACGGTATATAATATGGTTCCTTAGTTGTAACGTCATTGAGTCGACGGTAGTCCACACAGAGTCTAACATTACCGTCTGGCTTTCGTACTGGCACCAACGGAGATGCCCAGTTACTCCTACATCGCTCAATAATTCCCTGCTCCTCCAAACTTTCAAGTTCCGTCTTTACCTTCTCCCTTATCCCTAGAGGGACTGAATATGGCGTCTGCCGAATGGGTTCACTATCCCCAGTATCAATAGACATCTTGACTCGATCCGTGCTCCCCGGACTGTCGGAGAAGACATCGTCATATGTCCCCAGTAACCCTTGTAATTCACTCTCATTGAACCCTTCACATTCACGTCTCAATACACTGCTCTCATCTCCCTGTTCTTCTACAACTATGTCCAACCTCCTTATACAGGCTCTCTCCCTAAACTCTTTAATACAATTGACATGCACCACCTTAGAGTGCTTCTCATTCTCTACCTTCCCAATTCTATAATTTACTGCTCCCATTTTCTTTAGGACCTTGTACGGACCCTGCCAGGAATCCGATAACTTGCAAGTCCTCCCTGGTACCCTATATAATACCAAATCTCCTTCCTTAAACTCCCTCATCTTAGTTCCTTTATTCAGGTATTGCAACCTACTCTCCTTCCCCTTAGCTATTTTCAACGCTGCACTGTCTTTCACATTCTCTAACCTCTCTGCCATTTTCGTCACCCATTCACACACATTCAATTTATCCGCCTCCACCTCATACAACCCGTGGTATAGGGCGTCCAAAGGCGTCCTAACTCGAAACCCATGCACCATGTCAAAGGGACTATACCCTGAATCAGCGTGTGGCATCTGCCTCAATACAAACAACACAAAGCACAGCTGTCCAACCCAGTCCAACCCATCATCTATACACTTCCCTAAAATACTTTTCATTGTCCCATGCATCCTCTCTACAGCACCGTTTGTCTCTGGGTGGTAGGGAGACGTTCTCACTTTGTCTATACCCAGGTGTTCACACAGCTGGGTCATCACCCTACCACAAAACTGGCTGCCTTGGTCTGTGAGGATCCTCTCCGGGACAGAGGTCCGGGAGAATATGGACCATAGTCCATCCATAACAGCTTTCGCCGTGATGGTCCTCAAAGGCACTGCCTCTGGCCATCTGGTGGCCAAGCAAACGTACGTAAGGATGTACTTACACCCCCCTTTCCCCTTAGGAAGTGGCCCAACTAGATCAATGGCCACGCTTTCAAAGGGTTCTGCCAATATCGGCCTCTCTATTGTCGGTGCCCTCCTTGGCCTGTATTTGCTTCTCACCTGACACTTCTCACAGCTCCTACAATATGCTATCACTTCCCTGGCCATTCCAGGCCACGCAAAATACCTTCCCACCATCTTAGCTACCTTGTCTGCACCTAGGTGCCCATTCTTGTCGTGCCCCAAAACTTTAACTTTCTCTCTATAACTCTTTGGCAACACGATTACATCTCGATACTCGTCCAACGTTACATACATCCCCCTTACTAACATACTTCCTTTCCACCTAAAACCTCTCTCTTTCCTCTCTCCTATCTCTCTCCACTCCCTCAAGCTGCTATCCTCCTGCAACTCCTTCACGAACTCCTCCCTCTCTCGACCCTCTCTCACAGGTCCTATATCCCTAGCTATTCTGCTTAGCTCTATCTCTGACTCTATCCCCACTGATAATTCACCTAAGGGAATCGCATTCCCTTCCTCTACCTCCTCTCTCGCTTTCGCCTGGGGCTGCTCGGCTTCAGGCGTACCTTCCGCTTCTTCCACCCCTTGGTCCTCTCCCACCCTACTCCCAACTTCGGGCATATTTAAGGGATCGGACTGGCTACTTGCTCCATCCTCAGGTTCAGGCGCACCGTCACCTTCAGGACTCACAGTGTCCCACGACACAACCTCATCAACAACTTCTTCACTCTCTTCCAACTCCTTCTCCTTCTTAGTCATACTCCTAGTCACTACATTGACTCCCACCTTGTCCTCGGACATATATTCCCGTATGGCTTCCCTGTAAGCCACCGCTTCCCGGTCATCCACCAACGAGACCGGCACCAAACATGTCACCCCTGATGACTCACTCTCGTCTATTATGGCCCTAATTACCTTTCTATGGCCTCCCACTACGATCTCACTCATGCAACTCATGTACCTTTTCTCTGTTCCACCATATCCCCTCACATATACATCTCCACACCGCTCTACCCCTTCGGGGACTAGTGCCTTGGGTACAGACCTCAACTCGGCGCCAGAGTCTATGAGGACCTTGGTTCTCACCCCGTTCACCACCCCGTATGCCACATTCTCGGCCTGTCCTGACTTGGTTCTCCTAAGCATGGACATCTTGGTTGGGTTCGGTTCTTTCTTAACTGTAACCGTCCCCTTCTTGGCCGTGCACTCAGGACTCTTATGCCCCACCTTCCCGCAGTTATAACAGGTAGGTACCCGTGCGATGTAGCTACTGCCCTGTTTCTCTCTCCTGCACTCACTAGCCCTGTGCCCCTTTTCTCCACAACTGTAGCACGTTACAACCCCGTACGTGTTTCCCACCTTATCTCCTGAACCACTCCCTTGGGCCTTCCCTGTACGCCCATACCAACTTTCTTTCTCCACTGTTCCCCTACATCCTCTGCTTGCCTCACTGGGACCACTGCCCAGAGGCCTATAAAAGTTCCCCCTCTGTCTCCCGGACATCCAGTCCTCGAGAGCCTCCCTCAGTTCCCCCCACTCCCCAATTTTTCTCATTTCCAAGAATGCCTTCCCACTCTGCGGCAAACTCCTCCTTAACACGGCCAATGCTATGGCCAGCATACACTCCTCTATGTTCTTACTCCCCTGACACATTCCCTTTGTCACACGTAACAACCAGTCTGCTATCCCTCCAGCAGTCATACCCTTAAACAAATCCCCATTGGCCTCTAGCAGCTGATTCCCGTAAGTAATGGCTGTCTCCCCCATGGCCTTCAGTAAAATCCTCTTAATTTCCCCGTACTCGTCCTCATTATCCCTAGCCTGTGCCACTCTCATGCACAACGTCTCGGGTAACCTGGGATACAACCTCTCACCCCAGTCACTCTCACTAACCTTCCCTTCTCTCATTATCCGCTCAAACTTTCCCAAATAAGCCCCTAGCTCATTCCCTTCCTTGTATACTCCTAACCCCTTTAACTTTTCCTGCAACAACTCCCGTCTCTCACGTACTCTGTCGTCCTCCAGTCTGGACGTTCTCCATCGCTCTTCCTCCTCCCTGCGACGGGCGGCCTCTTCTCCTAGCCGTCTTTCTTCTCCTTCTCTACGCCTCCTGATTCTCTCTTCTTCTTCTCTCTTCCTGGTTGCTTCGTCTTCCTTCGCCCTCCTGTTCATCTCTTCTGCAACCTTCCTCTCTTCTCTGTCCTTTTCATCCCGTTCCATCAGGTACCGCAACAGCGATGCCACATCACTCTCCTCTCCCTTCTTCGACATCTCCTCGCGCAATACCTCTACTTCACTGTCCTCTGCCAACTCGGACTCTGCTCCTGACTCGTCCTCGTACTTAACTTCTGAAACTCGGAACGGACATGGTGATCGAGCTTTCGCAACTGTCCGCCTCCTAGGCCGGTAGAGGTCCCTATCGGTGCTCACCCCGGGCAACTTCTTGGTCCTCCTCCCTGCCTCACCTTGTCCGGGCTCTGTCATAGAGGGCAAGCGAACTCGTCCTCAGTCTAGACCCTATGAATTACAAACGGCAACACAGTGATTACAAGATGAACACAACACAGTATTAGAACCAATCAACAACTTCGATTTACAACTTTAAAATTCACAACACGCACACAACCACACCACAACAATGCAAGTCTCTAAGGGCTGTCCAAGCCTCCTTCCCAATGGTTCTCTTTCTTTTTTCCCGTCTCTCGTTTCCTTCTTCTCAGTCGGTTTCCCACTGCCTCAGCAAGGGTCCTGGTGATTAATTTGCCTTCCTCTGCCGTAGCAAGTCGAGCGTGATCTCTCCCTCTGCTGTAGCAAGGGTAGGGTCGATCCTTAGTCCTTAGACCGTGGTAGGGTGGAAAATTTCCACTTCTGGATTAAGTGTCTCCGTACTTGAACGCAGACTTCTGGATGCGCAGATACCGTAGTGATCTCCTGGTCCCTCGTTCGTCAAGATCCTGAATTGGACGTCTCCGCCTCAAGGATCCCACCGCTGCCACCAAAATCTGTGGGGGTCGGATTGCTCCTTTGCTACTGCGTACAGCGCAACGCCACAGTCTGGTAGACAGCAAGGTTCGCTGCCACCAGAGTTCAGCTTTGAGAGTCGCCTCACTTGAGTTAACGAATTTACAACAAGTACTGAACTGAACTTACAACACGTGGCGAGTGGCTTATGACTATAGATCCACTCGCCAATCAACCAATGAAAATGATACACAAATTACTACAAGTGACCTGCGCACTACTACTCACACTTTACTGTTCTCTAAGATGCACACTCTAACAATACCTTAAACGTAAATGACATGATACATACATAATATAACATAAACTAGTTCTCTTCTGTTCTCTTCTGTCTTTCTCCTTTATTCTCCTGCATGTGGGCTACTCCTGTATGCCCACAGCGTATTTTGCTCATTTTTGTGAGTCTCAAGTGTTGCCAGTGCAACATTTTTACATCCCATTATTGATTCCCATACCCCATAGTTGATTAAGCAGTGGGCGGGGGCCGGGGGCCCCGGGGGGGGGGGGAGGGCATTGGGATTTTTCTCCCTTAGCTAAATCCCCTCTACTAAAAAAATTGTTACTCTTCAGAGAATTTTTCTCCCCTTCTGTACTAACCCAGCAATACTTAGTATAGCTAACCCCCCGAAGAGTATAAGGTAAGTGTTAATACTTGTAATTCATAAAAGAACTGTACAGAACTATGAACTCTCCCACAATAATCAAAAGGACGTAATTAAATAAAACACACGAGCATGCTCAGAAATAAAACCACAAATGACTTACATTACCACAAAATAATGATCACAAAATACCACATTTCCTCCCTTCTTAGCAACTGACATCTCAGGGAGTAAAATACATACAAAATTGCTTCAAGTCTGTTTCGACGGAGAATATCTCTCAACTGATCGACGATTTCTCTTTGGATAAGTCTTGGTAGGTGTTTTCTCCGGACGTGGTAACTGAGTTTCTGGAATTAGAGGTGTAACGGATTCTGCTGCATTTCCAGAAGATTTGATCTCTGTACTCTGTGATGAACTAGATGGAGATCCGTCTCCAACATCGGTTGGGTTGCTTTCTGGAGTGGTTTCTAACATAGGCATGTTTGGAAGAGGATCCTCCATTTCAAAATCTGGTGATGAAGCAATTCCAACTGCTCTTTTCCGGATCTGGTCTACGTGACAACGTCTCTTCTGACCATTACTAAGTTCTACTACCATAGATATGGGACCTGTCTTCTCAACTATGTGTCCTGATAGCCATCGTTCTCCATCTCGATAGTTTCGAATGAATATGGCATCTCCTATTTCAAATCGTCTTTCCTTTGCCTTGGCGTCATGCTGAGCTTTCTGCTTCCTCTGCTGACTTTCTACTCTGTCTGCTGTACTAGGCTTAAGGAGATCTAGGCGAGACCAGGGTCTGCGACCAAGCAATAATTCCGCCGGTGAACTTCCTGTGGTTGTTTGAGGAGCAAGACGATAGGTCATGAGAATCTTCGCTAAACGAGTTTGTGGTGTGCCAGTTCTAATTTTCTTCAATCCCTTTTTTACAATCTGGACAGCACGCTCGGCAAGTCCATTTGAAGATGGATGATATGGTGTCGACGTCAGATGTTTCACACCATTATCTCCAAGAAACTCCTCAAACTCAGAGCTCGTAAAACATTGTGAGAAAAATCTTTTTAATTCTTAACATGAGAACCTTCAAGATCTTGACAAGTCTTGCATATTCTTGGATAAGAGTTATCTTGCAAAATCTTGAATAAGTCCATGCAATCAAGATCTTGATACATCTTGCACAGTCTTGGCTAAGAGTAATCTTGAATAAGTCAATGCAATCAAGATCTTGATATATCTTGCACAGACTTGACTAAGAGTTATCTTGCAAAATCTTGAATGAATTCATGCAATCAAGATCTTGATAAATCCTGCACATTCTTGGCCAGTATATCACCTTGTTAAATCTTAAATGAATACATGTGATCAAGATCTTGTGGTATCTTATGCTTTCTTGGAGAAATATATGCGTTCTGTCTGAGCCTGATTCAAGAATCACAATTTCATACAATGAAACCAGTAAAGTACACATGGTAATTCTGTGGTTTGGCTTACATCAGCCACTAGTTTGTAAGCAGCCCTTAGACATTTTTAAAACATTTACGATCCAGTTGATTCCTTGCCAAGAGCTAAAAAAGGGGTCCCTAGGGGTGCTCGAGCTCCTCAAAACTTTGACCTCTGCCATTAATATACATCAGCTGGTTATAGATAGCATTATTATTAGTGATTCTCTTATTTCATCATTAACACAGTGTTGCTTACCCTCCTAGCACTCCCTAAATTTTATTTTGGCTACACTCTTGTTTATAGAATGTACTGATTTTTTGTAGACTATCATCCTAGTCTGAATATAATTTAATTAGTTAGTTGGCAAGCTAGGAAGCGAGCGAGACACTTACAGGGGTAACACAATTGAAAATCGGGGATGTTTGTTTGTGTTTGGACGTACATATGCAAGGCCGTAGTCGGCTAAACTGAACAGGTGAGGCCAGGAAGTGGGTGTGACTTACTAGTTAACAGGAAGTGGGTGTGGTCTAGCCCAATGAGATATGTGGTTATAATTATAATATTATGAATCAGAAAAAAAAATGAATGAATGAATTATATTAGGTGAATGTTCCAGTTATTATAGCCTCTAACAAGCTAAAGATGCAACATTAAAGTAAAAGTCTTCAATTAACATTATTGTTTGAACTTACAAAAGCAGAGTCATCTCCTGGAGTAAGATTAATCTTCAAGGCAGTAAGGCAAATATGACAATGAACACAATCTTCTGCCTCATTGTAGTGAATCCACCTCCAGGAACCAAACCAGGTAGCTTGGAACGCTCGCTTTACCACAGTTTTTTCTTCCATACTTGGTTTCTCTGGAAGTCCACTCAGAAGGCTACTCGCACGACTTGAATCATGCACTACAAGTGCTCATTTTTTAGCAACCGGAAGATCGTGCACCACGCGCAACCAGTTACAATAAACGACCTCTACTAATTTAATAATATTATAGTATTTTTATGTAACGATCTTTACCTTTGACGAAAAAAAGGTGCGACCAAAGTCGCACTGGTCGCACTATCGACTACGGCCCTGCATATGTCATTTTGTACTTTGACCCTCTCGTATTTTGAGTTAGCTCAGTGTTCGACCCCGTCCCTAACGTCACTAAACAGTATCCTCTGGTTTATCGATCATTACCCATATCATCCTAGAAATTGAATTGCTTACTGCTTTGAATTCTTTTGCGGTGCAGTTTAAACTCGAAAACTTACTGGAGTTCAATTGCTATTCGAGTTAGTTCAGTTATGTGAAAGTATTGTGCGTTACAACAAAGAAAAAGTTTAAAGAACGTGACTTGTTGTTTTTTTGTTTTTGTTTTTTGTTGCTTTTTTTGTTGTTGTTGTTGTTTTCAATTCAAAAAGTTGCGGGTAATTTAAAAAACTCGACTTTTTTTAGTAGCTTGAATGTTAGAAGTTAAAAGCAATTGTTTAGCAATAGTGTAGTTTTAGGCTCGCTCGCCATTTGTGCTCAAGCACACCACTAGTTTAATTGCGTATCATTTACATCCACACAAGTGATATCTGTGAATATTTAGTAGAGCACTTATGGGCACCTTCAATGAAAATCTTTCTTTTGAAGGGAACGTATATTTGACTTTGTTCAAAAAAATATATTTAATTTTCAACCATCTACAGTTTTTTGATTAGCATATTACTATCCATAACACGGAAGAGGTTGACAGATTTATGCATTTTTTTTGTACATTCTTCACAAAAAAAAGGCATGGGATCCACACTCTGGGCACCAGACACATGCTGGGTTCAACATACAAAAAAATACATATACCCTTGGAAAATCGTAATCCAGATATTATGGTTGGCAAAATCTTTGAGCGAATTCCCCCCCAAGCTTCAGCTGCTTTCACTCTCCTTTCTTGGTAAGAACCAGATTTTTCACCAATCAACTCTCCTCCAGAATTTTCAGGAACTATTTATCAACAGAATGAGGGAGTGGATTAATTTCAACACTGAAACTACAACAATCAGATTCATTAGGATTCTGCGCTTCACTAACAGGAGGAAATGGAACTAATGGATACTCTGCAGACTTAATTCTTAATCGGTTCCCTTTTCTTCCAAATATAGACTGGACAAAGTTGAGCCTTACAGTGAACGTTGACCCCTTTCGTGTGCCAAGTCAGCAATAGTTACTGCGCAGCTATTTTAGCATAGAAATACAAAATTACTCTCTTACATGAGTAATGGTAACCTCTGTATTATCAAACTAAAGCCATTCTGACTACCTCAATTACCAGTAACTCTTGAACAAGCTCTCAGCTACAAAAAAAAATAGGCCAGTGTTATTTTTGTAATTCAGACAACAAATATGGAGTTACTACTTACCTAAATTTCCTGAGTATTGGTACTTTCTGTAGTAAAGCTATTCTGACTATCTGAATTACTTGTAATTCTTGACAACAAGTTCAAAGCTACAAAAACAAAAAGCAATCAAATACAAAATTACCTTCTTACATCATATTCTTGAGTAGTGGTAACTCTTCTGTAGTAATTAAAGCCATTCTGACTATCTGAATATACCAGTCACTCTTGACAACAAGTTCTCAGATACAAAAAAGAATGGCCAGAGTTATTTTTGTATTTTTAGCTAACAAATATAGAATTACGTATTTACCTCAGCTTCCCCCGAGTATTGGTAGCCTCCTTAGAATTAATATTAAGGCATTCTGACTACTGGTGGGTCTTGACAACCAACAATTGGCACTTCGAAGCCTCCCAAAACGGCGAAGTCTTGAAAATAAGTCTGGTGAAGGGTCTCCAATGCCTTAGTAACCGGTCGCAGCAACTGTTTGTGACTTCAAAAACAAGCTTTTTCGCAGGAATTCTCTCACAATTTTGAGCCCAAGTTTAAAGTAAGACCTGTTAAATGTCGTAGTATCCGAAGAAACTGGGGTCAATCCTGAAAAGCCGTGTTTTTAGAAGGAAGAGAGGCATACGTACCATCCATACATACATACATATATACATATATGTATATATATATAGTGGTGTGCTTGAGCACAAATGGCGAGCGAGCCTGATAGTTAGGTAACATAAAAATAAGTATTGTTACTCTGTTTTAGCTTAGTTCATGCAAACACTATAATAGCATTTATGACCTCTTATTTCAGCAAACAAATACAAAATCACTCTCTTACCTGATTAATGGTAACTTTTGTAGTATCAAACATCTGCCATTCTGATAATCTCAATTACCAGTAACTCTTGAACAAGCTCTCAGCTACGATAAAAAAATAAACCAGTGTTATTATTTGTAATTTTAGTGGAATTACTACTTACCTCAATTTCCTGAGTATTGATGACTTCTGTAGTATCAAATTTAATTTACTTTGACTATCTGAATTACCTCGAATTCTTGACAACAAGCTCTCAGCTACAATATAACAAAAGACAATCAATTTTAGCACACAAATACAAAATTACTTTCAGTTTCTTACCTCATTTTCTTGAGCAGTAGTAACTTTTGTAATTACAATATAACAAAAGACAATCAATTTTAGCACACAAATACAAAATTACTTTCAGTTTCTTACCTCATTTTCTTGAGCAGTAGTAACTTTTGTAATACCAAATTTGAGCCATTCTGACTACTTGAATTTACCAGTCACTGTTGACAACAAGCTCTTAGCTACAAAAAAGAAAGGCCAGAGTTAATTCAGCGAAGCGAGCTGACTTATTAATGAGTCCGCGATATATATATATTTATTTTTCTTGATTTTTCTTCATATATTTAGTTGGCGAGCGAGCGTAGCGAGCGAGACACTTACAGGGGTAACACAATCGAAAATCGGGGATGTTTGTTTATTTATTTATTGGCGAGCGAGCGTAGCGAGCGAGACAGTATTAGGGGTGGATAATGCAAAATCGGGTATATGTTATATATATGTATGTATGTATGGATGGTACGTATGCTCTTTAAACGCACGCGCGGGGAACGTTTTTCTCCTAAAAACAGGGCCTTTTAGGCTTGACTCAGTTGATTCTTTGAAAACTACAGCATTAAGCAACTTACTTTATACTTAAGCTCCAAAGTATGAGAAAATTCCTGCTAAAACGCTTGTTTTCAAGACACAAAAAGTTGATTCGACCGGTTACTATGGCATTGAAGACCCTTTTCCAGACTTAATTTCAAAACTTCTCCGTTTTATGGGGGGATACGGAGTGCCAGACTACTGCGAAGGTAAGTCTGTGTAGGTGCATGTCCAGCTGTGTCAAAGCATTGTGTGTTACAACCACTACTTAGCTAAAGAATATCACAAAGAAAACTTTTAAATAACGTCTATTGTTTTGTTGTTGTTGTTTTTTCCTTCAATTCAAGCAGTTGCAGAGAGTTGTTACTATGGCACTGAAATCCCTTTACCCTGTATGCTAAATTAAAAAACTGGACCTTATTTTCAGTAGCTTCAGTGTTAGAAGTCAATAAAAATAGTATAGTCTTTAGGCTCGCTCGCCATTTGTGCTCAAGCACACCACTAGTTTATATATATGGACGTACGTATGTCATTTTGTACTTTGACCCTCCGTATTTTTGTGTTCGCTCGGCGTTCGACCCTGTCCCAAATTGCACTAAACAGAATCATCTGGTTTATCGATCAGTACCAGTATCACCCTAGAAATTGAATTGTTTACAGTTTTGAATTCTTTTGTGGGTGCAGTTAAAACTTGAAAACTTAAGGGACTTCCATTTCTATTCGAGTTAGTGGCGGTGGTAAGTCAATGCGCTCTTTGTCATGGTTATAAGCCGTGCTCAACAGTATTTACTTGAAAATACATTGTCCACTGTCCACTAGACTACCGCGAAGGTAAGTCTGTGTAGGTGCATGTCCAGTTGTGTCAAAGCATTGTGTGTTACAACCACTACTTAGCTAAAGAATACCACGAAGAAAACTTTTAAATAACGTGTATTGTTTTGTTGTTGTTTTTTTCCTTCAATTCAAGCAGTTGCAGGTTGTTACTATGGCACTGAAATCCCTTTACCGTGTATGCGAAATTTAAAAACTGGACCTTATTTTCAGTAGCTTCAGTGTTAGAAGTCAAAATCATTCATATAAAAATAGTATAGTCTTTAGGCTCGCTCGCCATTTGTGCTCAAGCACATCACTAGTTAGGTCTAGGAATTGTTTTTGTTCTTGCGTGGGCGTACGTGTGCACATTTTCTCCTACGCGCTTGCGCGGACCGGGTAACCTTCTTAGCAACATTTTGTTTTGTTTACCCGCATCGCCCGCTTCGCTATTTTGTGCTATTTGAGCGCTTCACTAGTTACCCAATTTTGCATTATCCACCCCTACGCTCGCTCCGCTTGCTCGCCAATAACGCGTGAACCGGGTGGGATAGCAGCTTGCACCATTAGCGCGTGCAAAGACTAATCACAAGAGCGATCAAAGTGGTAGGCTGGTCGCGTATAAAAGTACCTATTCCACCTCTCCAGAATAATGGAGTTGCACGCGTATAAAAAAAAACGGTCACGTCGATATATTGAACAGCGGTAATGTCAAACTACTTTGCTCTGCTTGTTCTTATTGGATACTTTCAAATATCGTCTGCTACTTTTCCTGTCGAGCTACCTCAGCTATCTGGAAATTCAAGTGAACAATGTAACTTGGAATTTACCCACAAACAAGCCGCAATGTCAGCAATTCATGATGCGATTATGGATGTTATTAATCCTGAGCTGAATAAGTTTGGACGTGTCTGTGACTGTGGAGGTCCTGGCTGGACCCAAGTGGCCTATATTGATCCTAGTCAACAGTGTCCCAACAACTGGAATACATACAATGATAATGGAATCAGAGGATGCAGTAGAATAAGTCAAACCAACACATGTGACTCAGCCATTTTTCCTGTGAATGGAATATACACCAGAGTGTGTGGCAAAGTTTTGGCTTACATGAGAGGGGACCCTGACGCTTTTCTTAATTCCATTAATGGCATTAATAGCATTGACCAGTCATATGTAGATGGAGTTTCAGTAACTTATGGTGTTCCCGGATCACGTAAACACATTTGGACTTTTGTGTCTGCAGATGATAGCACTGGAATTTATTCCTCTCACAGTTGCAGCTGCATTCACAGTGATACTGACTGGCCACACACGAACAAGCTACCATCTTTTATGGGAAATAACTATTTCTGTGAATTAGGAATAGTCAAAGGTACTCCTGAAGAAGTTCCTTATCCTAATATACTTTGGGATGGTAAAAACTGCACTGATCCTAACACTTGTTGCAAGTTTAGTAATCCTCCCTGGTTTTGTGTATCTCTTCCTGAACCAACTAGTGAGCCAATAGAAGTTCGACTGTGTCTCTCTGAGAGTCTTTCTAATGAAGATCTTATCATTACTGATGTGGAAATATATGCTAATTAAGAATTTGATTGCTTTAACTGTAAAAACATTATCATTTGAATTGTTTCCTGTATCTTTCAGCTATGTATATATAATCATGAAATTAATAGATGTATATATAATCATGAAATTAGTAATGAAGACATTCCTGGATGTAAGGGTTTTTAACCCGCATGCTCCGTCTAACAGCAACACCAGCATCAACAACTGCTACAGTAAGCACCAAAAGGAAAAGAAGAGGGCCTACGAACAGCGCATCCTAGAAGTCGAACACGCATCGTTCACACCAATTGTCCTTTCTGCAACAGGGGGAATGGCCAAACAGTCTACTTCATTTTACAAAAGGCTAGCATCCGTTCTAGCAGATAAGTGGGACTATAAGTACAGCCAAACCCTCTACTCTGCGGACTATCATTCTCTCTCTTGAGGTCAGTGCATCCGTGGGGCTCGTTCTTCTCGAGGACACGCCATCCGATGCCCCACCCAAATAGACTTCGTCAGAAATGAAGCACAGCTAACAAATCAATGACTACTTTTGCTTTCTGTTTTTCTATTTTCACATTTGGCCGGTTGACGTATAATTTAAAATTAAAAAAAACTTCGACCCTCCGTAAAAAAAATAATAAAAAAATAAAAACGTGTAGAGCGGGTTGTGGGCCTTTAAGTACACGTAAAGGCGACGTCACAAAACAGTGTATGCGTATTTGTGTCATAAAGGCACGAGGGCGCCAGTTTACCGCTAATTGTTGCACGGGTATGGCTGATTTAGCTACGGTTGTATCTCAGGCCCTAGGTATCAAGTTTTGCGGCGCTACTGCCTATCACGACCAGCGTTTTAGCTGCCGTCTGGAGCTGCACAACCGTAGGACTCCAACTGCATCGCCCTGATGTTGTTGTCAGAATACCGAATGCTGGGAGCCTTGGGCGGGAGTATTAAACTCCTTCAGCTTTTCTTCAGCTCTTGAAAAAGAGGACCTCTTGGACAGGCTTGGCTCCAAGTTAGTAATACCAGCCAACAATTCTGACTGATTTCGACTTCGCTTGCAGTTAGGGAAAGACCGCTCAGGGAAATAACCGTTCGACCTTAGCTCGTTAACTAGCTACGTTTAATGACGAACTACCGAAAATCTTGACGTCAACAAAAATGGCGTAAAATATATTAGAGTGAATGAGAAAAGTGCTCTTCTCCATTTTCCATTCTCTAAACAGGCAGTTTTACTATTGCAAACATTATTGGGATGATGAAGAAAAGGTATGGGTATGTTAAATGACTGTAGTGAGGGTCTATACAGTAGTTTCAAAAAATCCACTCTTTAAGTTGGAAGCACTGTATGTACGAACAAGTGTATGGAATGTAAGAAAATACACAAGTATTAACAATGTACAACTTGACAACAATTGAAAATGAAACCAGACAAGACTCTCTGATGAAAAAGAATAAAGCTAATATTGCACCAAATTACAATGAAATTATTAATGCAAATAAGCAAAAAAAAATCCCAGCAGACTATAGGAAAAGTTGATGAAGCTCAAATTTGTAGTGATTTTTGTGGTAGTACCGTTGTTATGTTGACGGTTGTGAAGCTGATACTGCAAACGTAGAAAAAAATCATTGGATATATTATTACACAAAGAGAATCATAGTATTATGTACTGATTAGTATATCTGTATACCTATAATTGTAGGAGTTTGTATTAGTCAGGCAATTAAAATGCAGCTTTTATGCTGATGGCTACAGCGTTATATTTTGTGGTAAAAATAAGAAAAAAGATGGTCTATTATATAAGCCATCTACACACACACAATTCTGTAAAATATTTTGCAGGTATAAATAACAAGTCCAGAATATAACATTGTGAGTCTACATTGCTTTGAAGAGTCAACACTGCTCACAAGAGCCAGCACACAAACACACACACACATACATATACTCGTAACAGCAGAGCTTCTTGCACTCTTACCACTTTTTCATCCACAAGATATCCATAAGAGTAAAAAGAGCGGCTATTATGTTGCAATCCTCTACCTGGTAGCTACAAAGAAACATTTAAAAATCAAAGCACACCAACATCTAGCTTACAGGTATCATTAGTTACATGGATTCTGTCACAGTCAGGGCAGGTTTGGCAGGTTTTCTGTCTTTCCCACCCAGTGAGTACAGTGATGACAACAAAAGTAGATTGCTGCCACCAGGGTTGATGCAAGATTTGAGTAACTACCACAATGTACTAGCCAAACAATTCCCTTCACACTGGCAAAGTTGAGTTTTCCAAAGTAACAATTAAACAACACTTGATCATTGAAATGAAGGTACATCACATCAACTGAAGTCTGGACATGTGCTCCAGCCATATATTTTAAACTCTTGCACATGCCCATGGAGTGGGTGATACAAAAATAGCATGTCCTAAATGTACATAGTTCCTAGAACAGGTGTCATGAAGTGACATGAATGACGTGTCAATTGTGTGTCATGCATGACGTGTCAATTGTGTGTCATGGATGACGTGTCAATTGTGTGACATTAGAAACAATAATAATAACTTGTGTTATATAATTGATAATGATTAAGTAACTTGTTCTGAATGTGTCATATAATTAAGTTACTTGTTCTGAATGTGGGTTTGGTTCACACAGATTCCAATAAATAAAACTCCCATACCATCTATTACCAGTATAATAGAGGTCATGCGTTTGACCAATTAATGCGTGGGCGCCCCTAGCAACAGTTGCTTAGAAGGGCAAAGTGCCCCAGTAAACTCAAGTCGAGATTTAGAGTAGGAGTATCAGCAGCAGTTGCATGGTTTTTTCCTCCCAATCATTCTGAGTTTGCTGGATCACTTTCCATTACTACCTGGAGCAGGTACCAAGCAAAAGTTCTTGCAAATAGTTTGGTTGGACACATATCCTTATGTTCTCTGGTCAAATGAACTAGAATTGATTCCTAATATATCATGGAGTTTCTACTACCAGTCCTCATAGCTACCAGAGAAACAAAAGTAAGTACTGATATTTGGAAATTTTAACAGCAATAGCTATGTATTTATTTAATTTTTGTAGGTTCTGCAATGGGACAAATTCTGACGTGAAGGCTGGATGGTGTGCAGGACTCAAGGCTATTTAAGTTTGGGCCCACAAAATTCCAAAAATTCGACACATACTATCTCATAAAGAATAATAACACTCTTTTTGTTTTTCTCGGTTAAACGTTTGCAAAGAAAAACATCTTTTTTTATTCTTTTCCCTTAGAGAATAGTTCAACTACCTTTTTCAGTGGCAGTGTAGGATGGAATGATGTAGCCAATACTGTAGCCATTCCAGTGTAGGAGCGATATGGGGACTAGAGATACGGGGACCGGTCCCTAAATCGCTAGGGAATCAGGGACTCCCGTGAGTCCCAGATTCCCTAGCGATTTAGAACACACCCTCAGCGATCTGGGATTCCCGGGTTTTGTACTCGCACGTGGATGTGGTGGCCTCATCTATATGATTCTACTGAGTAAACTGTTCTTACATGGCTTCATCTGATCCAGCTCTTGCTAAGGCTTCCCTGGATCCACCTTCTACTAAGGCTGTACTTGAACCTGCTAATAGCAAATACTCCGATTCTGCAATTACAAATCACTTATAATCTGGCATATATCCTGACAAAGTTTACAAGTCAGGATTACGAAAACGATCTAAAATGTTTGTTGTAGAAGGTGGCTATTTGCATTATGTAGGAGAGAAGGACAAAAATCACCAAGGCTGGTTGTACATAGTAAGCAAGAGCAGCATAGATTGGTCAAGGTCACTCATGATGTCACTCACCTATGGAGGAACAGTGTTTTATCACAACTGAATGAAAGATACTACTGGCAATCAGTTGAGACTTCATCTTATGTCACACCAGGACAGTGGCAGCATCTGAGAGCACTCCAGGACAGTGGCAGCATCTGGGAGCACTCCAGGACAGTGGCAACATCTGGGAGCACTCCAGGACAGTGGCAGCATCTGGGAGCACTCCAGGACAGTGGCAACATCTGGGAGCACTCCAGGACCGTGGCAACATCTGGGAGCACTCCAGGACAGTGGCAGCATCTGGGAGCACTCCAGGACAGTGGCAGCATCTGGGAGCACTCCA